>Ga0307510_10000858_pt1 | contig 31848 bp, 46 predicted proteins | sample 12_EM_MG_FD_207224 | JGI IMG/M metagenome (GOLD analysis project Ga0307510, IMG submission 207224) | Populus trichocarpa ectomycorrhiza microbial communities from riparian zone in the Pacific Northwest, United States - 12_EM | ecosystem: Host-associated > Plants > Roots > Unclassified | place... | reverse complement strand
CTATATAGCAAAATATAACCACCTTAGTTTAATTTTTTCTTATACAAATTGATAGAAAATATTTGCCTTTTGTTATCATATATGTTAACATTTTCTTAGCATCAAAAGGTAGTTTTCCATCCAGTGTTGGCAGGTAGCGCAGCCTTTGATATATTCAGTTACGAAGATTTTCATTCCGGGCCACCAGTAGTAGGGTGCTATGAGTTGGAGGGTTTTGGTAATTCCGGCGTGTCCAGCGGTTTTGTGGTCGTGAAAAAGGGATGTTACTCCCCTCCTAAGGTCATTGTCTGCCACGACAACAAGTGCCGTTCTGTGGTACCAGTGAGTGCCGTCGAGTAAGGATAGGTTGTGAGTTGGTGCCCATTGTTTGAGTGTCTTCTGGTGTTGATATTGCGCTAGCTTGATTCTTGAGTCCAAATTGTCTCCTATGCTGTCCATGTCAAATATGCAGATTGAAGTATGTTGGTCACAGAAATATTGGTCCGGCCATACAGTGACGTCTTCATTAATTTCATTTGGTCCTTCATAGTCGGGTTGCCTAGATAGTGCGTCTGCTCGGTTAGTAGCCCCAGGTTTGTACTCCAGTAGGATGTTATATTGCTTGCGTTCTGGTAAGTAACCAGCAACGTGTGGCCCAATTTTGCAGGGCTCTCTGTAATACCTAAGGTTTGTGTGGTCAGTATACACCAAGACAGGGATTGTTGTTCCTTTGAGCAAGTGGGACCAGCAGCGGAGTCCTCTCATGACTCCGAGGAACTCGCGGTCGTATATGGGGTAGTTTTGCTTGGTTTGAGTGAATTTCTGGGAATGGAATCCCACCGGTCGTTGTGGTCCTGGTTTCTGAGTGCCGTCTGGTTTGGTGATAGGGGGGTCCCGTTGGTAGAGTATTGCTCCTGTTCTGACTTGTGAAGCGTCGGTTTCAAGTTCGAATTTCTTGTCTGGGTTGGGTCTGGCTAGGATGGGTGCACTGGTGATTAGGGTAATAAGTTTGTCTTGAGCCTCGATTTGCTTGGGTCCCCATTCGAATGGTACGTCTTTTCCGGTAAGTGCTGTAAGAGGTGCGGCGATGATACTGAAGTTGGGGCAGAACATGCAGTGGTATCCGGCAACTCCTAGGAATCCGCGAACTTGTCGTTTGTCTTTGAGTATGCATGGGTAGTCCCTAAGTCCGGCGACTTTAGCTGGGTCGACAGTTGCTCCTTCCTTTGAGATTTGGACGCCTAAGAAGTCCATTTGTGGCTGCATGAAGACAGATTTTGACAGTTTGAGGTGCAGGCCATGACGTGCAAGTAAGTCGAATAGGAAGTGGATGATTTCAACATGTAATTTGAAGTCTTTGAGGAGGGTGCCTATACCGCAGTCATCCATGTAGTTCTGGAGGATGCGCCATATGTCGTGTATGCCTTTCTTCTCGAAGTGTTCGTATAGTTCCTCGAGAATACCGTTCATGAACCGTTGGAAGCTGGCTGGTGAGTTACTCATCCCAAAGAACATGACTTTGGGTTTGAATAGTCCCCGACATGTTTTGAATGCGGCCTTCCATTGATCGCCTTCCCATATGCGGATATTGTTGTAACCCCAGCGGATGTCAAACTTGCTGAATAGTTCCATTCTTTGCAAGTTCTCGATACACTGTTTGAGATTGGGGAGTGGGGTGACGTCCTTTCAGGTGACTGCGTTGAGGGGGCGATAGTCGATGATATATCTCTTCTCCTTTGAGTCTTTCTTAGGGACCATGAAGGTAGAGAAGCCATAGGGAGAGTCCGATGGTGCGATGTAGCCTTTTTCCAGATTTTCGTTGATGAATTTGTTCTCCGCTTCCTGCTCATCTCTTGAGAGTGGGTAGACCTTGCAGTTGAAGTGAGTAGGGGCGGTGTCCATGAGTACGATTTTGTGGTCTCCGTCTCCGCGAGCTGGCAGGAACTTGTTTGCTTCTTCATCCAAAAATAGTGCCGTATGACGTTTGAATTCTTCCGGGAGGGTGACTTCCTCCTTCCCATGTTCCGATGCGTACTTATGGGCCATTTCGACTGCCGTGTGGGTGCGACTAATCTCTACCAGGCCTTCCTTGTTAAGGCCCAAGGACCTTTAAGGTGTGACTTGCACGAAGTGGTGGTAACGAGTAATGATGACTAGAGTGTCTTTGACAATGTCAAAGACCTGAGAGGATTTTATGAAAGGGGAGAGGGAAGTCGAACGATAGAGTGAAGACTTTCAAGACATTTGGATTGGAAACCAAGTCAAGCTTAGAGCTTTGACTTGCTACGACTGGCTGGTTTATATACAGGAGGAGTCTGAGGCTGTACTCTAGCTAACTATGAGTCAAAACTAATACAGGGATCACTTGGAAATGAGTCAAGTAAGTAGGAGTCAGAGAAATGCGCAGTTGCGCAGTAAAGTACGAGTCATACTGGGTCTGGAAATGAGTCAGAACGTAGGTATAGTAGATGCGCTGAGATGCTCCAATTCGGGAGCCGGGAGATGATGATACGAAGGGTGCGTAAGCGAACGAGTATCGGATCTCTTGTGTATCTTCTTTTGGTAATCCTCTTTGATGGAAGTCTGCTTACTCTAGCAGCATAGGAGGTGACTCCGTATTTGGATCTTGATCGGTTCCCACAGACCGGGGACTTGGTAGGCTTTGGTAATCAGGAGTGGCTTGGACGCTAGGGCTTGTTGGGGATATTGGGGATGTGGCTGATGACATAATGGGGGTGTAACTCCCATCCTTGTGACGTAGGTGTTTAGGTGCTGAGGTTTCGCTGCTCAGTGAGACGGGCCGGGTTATATTGGTAGGCAGGGATGGCTGACTAAGCCATGCTTTCCATGGTGGTGAAGGCTGCTCATTGGCTTCTAATTCATAGACGTTAGAGCCAGATGGTCTGGGTTGGTATGGCGTGTGTGGTGGACTAGGACTGCGGTCCCTCATAGGACTATCTCCATCGCTCTCTTGAGTGGGATCTGTGATCATTGGTGCAGGTTCTGTGAAGTGTTCCATGGAGGAATGGTGGCGCATGTGAGTAGACCACGTGATCGGGATCACTGGTATTGCCTGGCTGAAGGTAGTGGGTAGCATGGGTGTGTGTGCTCTGGGAGGTATTGATGGCAGTATTATTGGTTGGGATATATTCTGAGGGATCTGTGTGGTTGGTGCAGGGGGTGCGACGGGTACTGAGGTTGCTTGGGGTTGGGAGTAAAACGAAAAACTGGGTGGATTGTAACATTCCTTCATTTCTGAAGGAGTAACTCCCGACCATAGAGCGCACATCTGTGCCTCCAGAATAAGGTCTTCATTATCTTGTTTCTTCTGTTTGAGCCAGGTTTTTCCACGTTGAAGGGTGCCATGGAGTAGGGTTTTGATTTGGACTTTTGGTCCCTTGAGTTCGCTTTTCTCCCAATCGATGTCTGGGTTGAATTTCTTGAACCAGGGGTAGCCAAAGAGCATTCGATCGCGACCTAGATTTGTGACATAGAATCTTGTTCGTTCTTTCTTGTTTCCCTGAGTGACAAGTAGGTCGCAAGCTCTAGTGATAGTTCCAGCTTGGTTCATAGTTCCATCGACATTGTATACTGCTCGCGAGTAAGGGAGTCTCTTGGTTCCTAAGCGAAGTTTGTCGATAGTAGTCTGGTCGATAAAGTTTTCTGTTGCTCCAGTGTCAAGCAAGATTGTTTCTTCTGCCATCCCTCGATAGTGTGTGATTGGAACTTTGAGTTGTATTGAATTTGATTTATTTACAAACACACTATCGAGTCGGAAAGCCCTAACTAAGGCAGCTAGTTTCGGGCCTTGGGAAAATCCTTTGGCATGAGTTTCCCGATGAAGTCCAGCTTAGTCTCTTCATCAAAGGAGTCCATATTCTCCTTCATATAGTCGGCAAGACTGTTGAGGTTCCTGAAGTCTGGCATAATAGGTGTGGCATGAACCCTAGTGGATTCCCTAGTATTGTTGGAGTGACCACTGAAATTACTGCAGTCAGCTTGTTTCTTGCGACAATCCTTGGCTCAGTGTCCTTTGATTTTGCAGTAGAAGCACGAGTTGCTTCGCATGAGTTCCGCTCTCTTGGCTTTGGAGTGCTGTTGTCCTCTGCCAGCGGTAGCGTTGATGTCTGAGGTGACTGTAGCGTCGACGTCCATATGATATCCTCCTTGAGAGGTGGTGCGTCGGTCGTTCTTGTTCCTCCAGTTGTTGTTTCTCCCATAACCGCCTCTTCCGGGGTTATTGACCTGCCTAGGGGCTAGTTTGAATGCTTGGAAGAGTCCCTGACGTCTCTGGGTGAACTCGGCTGCTGCCTTCCACTTGAGATGGGATTTGCGGGCCTGTTCTTCCCATTGTTTGAAAGTCCAAGGGTCTTTAGCGGTGGGGTTGAAGGTGGGGGAATTAATGATGGCGCTAGTGAGTCCTTGAGCCATAGCGTGCTTGAGAGTTTCGATGGTTCCCTTGTCGTCTAGGGGAACATCTGCTTCATGAGCAAGTTGCTTGAATTTGGCGAAAAAGTCGTCAAGACTTTCTCCTTGCTTGAGTTTGCATAACTCCTGGTAAGCCTCAGATTGGTGATTCTGATTTTCGAAAGAATTTTTGAATCTTTCTATGAAATTGTCCCAAAGGGTTTCATCTGTGGCTTGGGTGCCTTCAGCTTCTTCTTCCTTGAGTTTGTCAAGTTGTTCTTCCTTCCAGGCATCTATGTGGTTGCCATCCATATAGCTAAGCATGGTGACAATCCTGGAGAAGGGTACTTTCATAGTGTCGTTCTTTTGATTGATTGCTGCCCATAGGTTCCAGCTGAGTAGGAATTTGCAGGCCTTGTTTCTGTCTCCATCGAACATAGGTGGAGGGTTTCCTTTGAGAGCGCCATTAGAGGTATTTGTGATGACATTGATCCTCTGCGCTTCCTGCTGGGCTTGGCCAGTAGTGACGTTAATTTCTTCCTGTTGTCCTTCCATTGTGGTTGGATGTTCTGGGGTGTTGGGGCGGGTAGGAAGCTGCTGAAGTGCTGTGGTAACTGCTGCAATAGTGAGAGGGACGCTGGCCTCTTGTTGGTAAATGCTGTGGTTGGGATGCTGAGGGTCTGATATGATCCACCAGCCGACTTCTGGGCCTGTGTATATGCCTCTTTGATTGGTTTCCCACTGGTTGTTTGTTTGGCGGAGTTTGACCCAATGGTAGGTTCCGTTGGCCTTGATGAATTCGATAGGCGCATGCTGTTTTCTTGGGGTATCAAGGTAGTATCCGGTATTGGGATGTCCTGGTCCTTGATCGTTGAAGTATACGTTAACTTTAACGTGTTCTGGGAGATCGTCCTGTTGTCTCCTAAAGATTTGTGTAGACTCGTTGCTGAGTGTGTATGTTTGGTTGGTTGCCACAATGGTAACAGCTCTGTGTTCCAAGAGCTCATAGGAAAGCCTAACTTGTGTTAAGGTCCAAGGGCCTTAAAGACGCGACATGTGTGGGTTGGTTTGGCGACAACTGGGATTGCTCAGTGGGTTGTCCTCCTGAGGCAATGATCACGTGAGTAGCACGGTACTGGTTGGCTACGCAGTATAACAAGTAAGTCCCCAATGATAAGGGCGACTCCTAAGTGTTCTGATAGAGGTAGAGAGGGTAGAGCTTCAAGAGGGACTTTGAAGCGACTAAGGGTTCGGGCTGTTGACTCTGAGAGTCCTGGGTGGAAGCTACAAGTCTTGGATTGAAAACCAAGTTAGGCTTAGGGCCTAACTGCTAAAAGTACAAGCGCTTATATACAAATGAGAAGTAACGGGTCACAGGAGTCACAGAGAAATATGGAAATATTTAGTAAGGTCCATCATGACGTGTCAGTCCTAAGTATAGCTCCATCATGAGCTGGCGGTCTATCATGACGTGGCAATGAGCTGGCAATCCATAATGGGTTAAATGGTGATGCTGTGGAATGCTGCGGACTGCAGAGTGATAGCATGTGATATCTGACTGCGGAATGGTCAGGTGATCCATCAGGTGACTTGTCAAGTGATTTGGTGGCGGTCCGAGCGGCGCGTGAGGGAACGAGTGGGGAACGAGTGACCAAGAGCGTGGAAATAAATGGTGGAAAATTGGTGGTAGGGCCCAGGATCGTAACATCTGGGACAGGCGCATCATCTTCGGTGTGTGGTCTCTTTCCAGACCCAGCGTGAAGGGCAATGAGGAGGGTATGCAAGTCGAGGAGCTTATCATGTCTGGCCCTGTAAATCATGTAATGGGATATTGTGTATAACGATAACTTGTAAGACTTACTTGAGTACTTCATGCGCCTGTTTTTCTTTGTGAAATTCGTTCTTCATCATCTCATGTTCTCTCACAAGTCGCATATATGTGCCGTTTTTGTTTGTTGGTCTGATCAAGGGGCTGAGAGTATTAACCATCGGGGATGATATGTCTAGGGGAGAAAGCAGAGAGTGATCAAGTGGAGCAAGTGGGGTGTATGGCCCCAAGGTGAAGCTTGTAGAAGTGGGGGAAGTGTCATCAGTTGAGAAGTTACTGGTGCAAGAAGGTCCAGTAGCAGTGTATAGTCCACTTGAAGACATCCTAGAGTGCTGGTGTGTTGCATGAAACAGAGTCAGAGGAGAAGACATCAAGTGTTTTTTTTTCAGAGCAAAGATGTGGGAGAGATGAGGAAAAAAAGAGGAAAAAACTTTGGTATTCATATATGTGCTCCTTTGTTTCACATGAGAGAAACACAGTTGTCTTGTTTTGGGCATGCTTTATACAAATATATATTTCTATGATACTAAAGACATCTGGGTATTCTTATGTTCTCATCTAAATTTCTCATATCATTGTTCTGAAGCGTTTCTTGTAGAATGCATGGTATGCATTGCATCTGTTGCATAGAGGGAATTGATTTATTATAGCGATGCAATTAATCACCCAAAATGGGTAAACTGAATCAATACTGCAACGGACCGTAGAGATCCAGAAGTGACTTGGTGCTTTGCAGATGCTTTTCCCAGACACCCACGGACCATGAACCAGATGTGTCACAATTGCAAAGTCGGATTGCCTAATATGGACGAAAACTGCTATAGATAAAGATGGGCCTATTGCATACTACAGAACAAAGACGCTGCATGCTCCATATATACCTCATGCTGCCAGATCTGAATTACCATTATCATCGCCTCCAATAGGGTCTTCTTCTGCACCTGCCATAACTGCGACATCCAGACCTGGTTTCTCAACAAGGAACCATTGATCCTGTGTCTCTTGTCCTTCTATAGCTGGGGCATGAGGAACCATCACAACTATGGCTTGAATGCACTTGATATCAATAAATTCCAAAGCCAAGTTACTATGATATTCACAGGACCATAGCATATCAGCGGAGAGGCAAAGTAGTGTCGGATCTGGCTTAGAAAACAAAGAAATGAGAGCAAGCAGGAATTCACTGCCTTCAATATGGAGTATTGTGAAGAATCTAACTTCTGCTATGCGCATTTCATTTCCCAGAAGGATCTAAGAGTGTGATATGATAAGTGTGAAACCAAAGATAAGTGAAAAGTCTGACTTTGACAATGTGTGCAGTTCAACGCTTCTCTAGAGCATTCTGAAGTTCTTTCCATGCAGTGTAACATACTGTATCTGGCCAGTAGGTATCCTGAGCCTTGCCCATCGGTGCACAGAAACACTGCCCATATTTGAAAGAACAGGAAAGTATCTTTGAAGTGCTTCTACTTCACATTTCCCAAGATGTTGTGGATTGTTATCTCGCATGCGAAGCAGGACATGTCTGCCCTGTAAATCTTTGGAGCCCCAAGGTAGATCTCCTCTAGACTTTTGATTCCCCTCTAGGTCTGGGATGATAGCCATGAGAGCATTTATGCAAGCATGCCTGATCCCATGCTGCAAGAGATTAGCAAACAGATTTGAATGCTGCTTTATTTCCTTGCCTAGATTGCCGATGGTGCGCTTGAGAGTCCACTGAGATGAGCATATGGGAGGACTGATTTGAAGGACCCCACATGGCAAGTGCACAAGTGAGTGCATGCAAGGACATACAAAATGTATGCAAGTCTTCTTGCATTGGCAATAGATCGTCTCAAATTCATGTGCAAAGGTCAAAAGCACCAGATGTGTATCATGCACATTTGCTTCTGTGATCCTGTGTTGGTTCATAAGCCAGATCCCCATGACAAGTTTACAATAATTCAAAAAGAATCTCTCAGGGAGAATGCTGTAGAGAAGACCCGGCCCCAGTCCATAGAGATAAAGGAGGAACTCCCAAGCCTTGTAACCGCTTGTAAGTTTCTCTGCAATGTTGCACAGTAGACGATCAAAGGAGCTAGGAAGATATGGCAAGGCTGCCACAATAGCCTTGCCATGCTGCTGCCAGATATCACCTCAAAGAACCGCCCAGTCCCAGGTGGACTTGTCATCCGGTGTGGTACAGTTGATCGTACTGCACCACAAGCTGATCATGAGGTCCATTAGATTGAGCACAGCTAGATGCATAATATCTGAGCCTGCTGAATGAGGGAGCCCAAGCATCCAGGATGTATCTAGACCAGAGAAGATAGAAGGCTTGGAGATTCCTGTCTCCAGACATCGAGCATGATACTGAGTGTCATTGGGTGATGAAATGACAATGCACAGATTCTTGTGATATTGTCTGCGCGAGGGTATTGGGAGGTTCGTTATGTCAATATCATCATGTGTACAACCTGGGACACAGTAATCCAGAGGCTTCAGAAGTGCTGGAAAGTAATGCTTGCCATGATCCTTGTGACGCCCTTGCATACCACAATACAGATGACAGCCATGTTTTCCATGATAACCTACCATGCCAGTAATATGCATCATACCAGGACCATCAGCAGTTATCAAGGCAAGAAAAACCTTTGATTTGACTTCATGCTGCAGTGCTGCATCCCAGATCTGCAGCCCTTCCTTCTGGAGACCAACCAAGTGCTGAAGACCAGGGAATAAAAATGAATCTATATTCTTTGGATTGTTTGGTCCAGGAATGAAGCCACCAACGAAGACTCTGTTCTTCTTATAGCACTCAGTGGGAGATAGATTGAGCAAGATCCATATGTATATCTAGCACAATGAGAGCTTCTTGGCATACAGCTGGGCTCCATCAATCAAGAATATCAGAATGATATCATCTTCATTGATACGCCCATCTTGAAACACCCCTATAAGGTCTGTACCATGTAAGACGTCTGAGTATTCATCTAGGCCCCCTGTCTGGTCAAGACATGCAATTATGCAAGACATCTCATTGTGTAGGTAGTGCGTGTGGGAGGCACTCTCTGGTGATCGATATAGAGCCTGTAACTGTGGTCCTATTGGGATGGTGTGGAACTCCTGGCAAGGGACCTTCTCTTGCCCAGAGCTTATTTGATAATGAAACTGGTCATATCGTGGCTCAGAGCACAGGGGACAAGCATCAAGGTCCAGAAATGGTCCTGTGTAAGCAATGCAGGACTTAACACACATATGGTGCACCACAGATTCCACCCCAGTAAGCTCAGCCACAGAATGCTTGATCTTATAGTAACTTGGGAGTTCTACATCCGAGAGAAAGCGCAATATAGCCTTGCAGTTTGTCTCATAGGTCACCTCCAAAGGATTCCCTAGATATAGATCAATCGCTAGTTGTGTGACCTTGTCAACAACTACAGGAGATTGGTCATGAGGTGGATTCCAGAGGTGATGAAGAGCCTCATCAGACATCCCCATACTGGGATTGTCCAGGGTAGCACTTTGAAGCACTTTCACAAATTCTGCAGTTGTTTTGAGCTCCCTAAGATGGATTGTATCCTGTAGCCATAGATCTTCAATATTGCCAGGAGGAAGACAAGAAGAACTTGGATTGAGATGGGCAGGGTCTCCAAGTAGACAATCTGTAGTGTCCTGAGGCGATATGCCAGTAGTGCCTGAGTCTTCCACGCCCCCAGGAAATCCTGATTATCCCCCAAGATCAGTGTCAAGATGCGCAAGCTCTCCTGGCAGTGTGTGGGGCTGTACAGATGGGCCTTGAGAAGGGCCAGCAAGTGGGTCGTCCTTAGCAGATCAGTCAGCATGGTGCACTGTCCTGGGGAAGATGTACCAACAGCGTCATTGTCATTGTCTTCTGATCTTCATGTGCGTTTGTTTGGGGGACCAGTTGTGTGGTCTGTGTTCTTATCAAATGGCCCAGATACATGCACACATGAATACTGCACAACATGGGACGATAACGGTTGCACAGTAATTGGATTGTCATTCAGGAAATTTTGCATGGCTGGGGAGTACATGGACAACCTATCCTGGTATGGTTTATGGTGGAAATATGTTGCCCTAGAAATGTATTGCCTGCCTTTGCATTTTATTTCACAATTGCAGTAATATATTTGCTTTTCCTGGTCTTCCATTGTATTGAATAGTGTAATATGTAAAGTATTTGTAGAGATGGAAAGGTTGTTGGGTGGAGAAGGACGCGAGGAGCAAAGTGACAACTTAGAAAAAATAGCATACAACCAGAGCATACAACCGGAGCCGGGTGTGGTCCTGTATGTGATCTAATCTTCCCAGATCTGCCACCTGGGCCTCTATAGTAGTTGTGTGGCATGTGTGGCACTGGATGATATGTGTGATGCACATTCCGGAATTAGTCTGGGACATGATTCCATAAATTTTAGTTTGATGGCATTAAATTTCCTTTGATAGCTTTCTAATCGGATCAAATAAATGTATATTTATTATATGGCATTTGACCCCATTCAATTTTATTCGATCCAATTAGATGCATTTCTGGCTGGGTGTGAACCATCTACCTTGCATCTCTACCTTCATCAAGGCACTGTAAACTCTAGAGCTACTGAAATTCAGATGTTAAAATACCAAATGACTGAATTTCATATATTTTTTATCTGAAATATTTGGACACTTTTTTCAGAAGAAAAGATGCTGAAAAAAGACAATGAATTTTGACTGAAAATCAGACCAACTAGACCAGTATGATGAAGCATTGAAAAGATGCTGAAATTTGACTGAAATCACACAAGCTTAGACTCTTCAAAAATCTACATACCCCATTATTGCTGCTGCTGTTGCTTGCATGTTGCATGTCGCCATCATTCACACATTGTCGTCAGCCACACACTGCCCACAAGCAATGGCTGTCACCTGCATGCTGCCGTCAGCCACATGTCACCATTGCTCGTGTGCATTGCCATCAGCCATGTGGTGCCCACAAGCAATTCCCGTCACCTACGTGTTGCTGTTGACTGCGTGTCACCATTGCTTGCATGTCACTGTCAGCCACATGGTGCCCCCAAGCAGTGCCCATCACCCGCACATCGCCGTTGCCTGCATGTTAAGGGCCAAGGACCCTAAGGTGCGACATGCACAGGTTTGTATAACAGTAGCAGGACTTGTACTTCAAGGGATCGCAGGTAGCAAACACTGGCCCTTGGATGCACTGGTATGCCTGGTCTGCATGCATGCAAGACACTAGTGAGGATAATGAAAGATGTGGAGAAGAGTCTTGACAACGTTCAAGATGACTTAGAAGGGATGTGGGCGAAAACTGACAGCGCTGTGGAAGCTACAACACTTGGGATTAAACCAAGTCAGGCTTAAGGCCCAACTCTAGGATATAAGGTCGACTTATATACATCTGGGTAGCTGCCATGACTCGAGCCTAATACTACTAGTACCCGTACTAGTAAAGAGTCATCGTACAAAGTATGGAGTCATTCTGAGTCGAACTGACTCACGCATGAGTCCTAGGATATGTGCTACTAGGTTGGAGTCAGTGTGAGTCATGTGCACAGCCAAAGGGAAATCACATGGTAAAATGATAGGTAAGCGGTCAGGTGATAAGGTCATGTGATGGGGAAGGGGTGGGAACAGGTCACGTGATGGGAAAGTATTAGTAAGCAAGTAAAAAATGAAAATTGGAGTCTCAAGAACATAACACTGCATGTCACTGTTCATGTTGCCGTTGGCTGCATAGTGCCCCCAAGCGATGCCCATCACCCACACATCGCTGTTGACCACGCATCACCATTGCTCACACGTCACTGTCAGCTGCATGGTGCCCCTGAGCAATGCCTGTCACCCGCATGTTGCCGTTGCCTGTGTGTCACCATTCGTGTTGCCATTGCTGCATGGTGCCCATAAGCAACACCTGTCACCTGCATGTTGCTGTTGCTGTGGATGTGCCACTGCCATACCCAACTTGAAGATGCTCAGAGTACAATTCCAAAATATGATGTCATTTTCATGGTATTTGAGGAAGGAAATAAATGTTGCATGTTCCTGTATGTACTGTCTGAAGTGCTGGTTAGTTAGTGTATATACATTTGTGGGCTCATCATTGCCACTGCTGTAAATGTTCCACTGCTGTTGCCACATAAGCAAGCCTGTTGCCCATCAAAGCAACCCACTATGTGACAGTCAGTGAATACTTCAAGAAAACAGAAAAAAGAGCACTTACCATGTGGTCCAACCAGTGCATCATGACCCCATAACAAAAAACTTCCACCACAACCAGGGGGATCTGCGTTATTGTGGTCTTGAGGCAGGCGAACTCAGTGTTGTTAAGGCCAATGCATATCTCATCCATGAGGTACATGAACATTACATTTTCTCTAGAGATTATCAGCAGCAGTAAAAATGAAAAAAAGATCAAAACACACCTGGCAGAGCAGTTGGCAGCAAGCTCATGCAACAAGTCCACCAGATCCAGCACAACTACACCAACAAAATCCCAAGCCCATGGACCCATGAAGCAAGCAACGACATGCAGGTAATGGATGGCAAAGATGATAACTTGAATGAAACAAATGCACATGAAGAGAGAGATGAGGAAGGCAGGCATGGTAGGATGAGAGAGGCAAGGTGTTGTCCAAAATACAGGCACACAAGTGCTCAATGTACATGATGACGATGCTCAGCATACCAAACAACACACGATGCAACATGTACCAACACAGGCAAATACTCTCAGAGCGAGTGCATTTGTACAAGGCTCACTTGCTCTATATTGTCGCCAATGGCTAGTCTGCTTCAATGAATACTGCATGCGCCAGTGGGCTACTGGGGTCAATCAAACCCCATTTTCCCCAGTCCCCAATATGGCCGATGACACACTGAATGGACTTGATGTCAGCAGGGTCCAAGTGCCCAGTCTGTGAGTAATATAGAATTGGCAGCATCTTATGGGCATTAGGTAAAATAGTATGAACTTGTCGGATGACTGCAAGACAAACATTCTTGGGCTTCTTGGTTTGAAGTTCAGTGGATCTGGGAATTGGGATGATGACAATGTACAGAAGTTGCCCAAAGAACATTTGAGGCTTGAGAACTTCTGAACAGTTCCGATGGTGCTGGTTTCGATCGATGAGTTGCTCATACTATTGGGCCAAGATAGAATTAAATGACTTCCCAAACACATGTGACAATTAGATCACACATACAGATAAAAGTTGCATCTTGGCTGTCCATGCGTTTGGAGACAATTTTATATGCATGTATGATGTCTCCACCCTCAAGATGACAGAGTTTGCCCCACTGCTCAACATCCTCTGGAAGATATTTCCTGGCAACCCTTGGAAAGACACTGAACCATGTTGCCAAGCCATTTGTGAGGACCTTGCGAATGGCCTTATTAAGGGTACCCACTTGGCTTGGAGCCATGAGTTCATATTGTGGATCTGCAATGAATGGTCTTTAGATTATGGTGAAGGTGCCAAGATGTGACTTACAATCCTCAAGCCTCTTCATTTGCGAAGAGGAATACTTGGGAGGCTTTCCAAGCTGCTCATCAGTAAGGTTGTATAAAATTTTGACCTGGTGGAGCTGTGACAGGTCAGTAAGGTGTTAGTCCATATTCACATATGGGTTTCGTTGACTTTGGATGCTATGTTGGAAGTACCTGCATTGCCTCTTGATGGGGAAAGCCTATGTTGCCCAACATGGACCTATCCATCTGATTTGGTCAGGAATGTGGAGGAGGGTATGTATTGTGAGTGGGCATGCTGGGAGTCGTTTGGGGTCATGCTGGTAGTAGAGGCTGGATGTGTGGATCGTATCAGTGTTCGACTTTTTGGAAACAAAAAGGGGGGGGGGGATACACCGCTCATAATTGACCACCCATTTACAAATTCCTGACTTGATGTTGTCAATGTCCTTCTTGCTAATCTCAAATTGAAGACACAGATTGAGTATTCCAACAAGGGAGCAGAAATGTTTGTAATAACGCTCTTCAGGAAAGCAATTTTGAAGAACGGTGGGGGCAATAAACAGAGACCACACAGACCATGTCAAAGACATGAAATATGAACAGTCCTTTGCTGGGTTGGGGATGGCCACACCAAACAATGAAGGCATTGTCTTTGTAGCTTCTGCAGACGTAGCACCAACAACTTGCCAAATATCTGGATTCAAGACATAGGGCTGACCCTCATCCATTCCCTTGTAGTGACCAGACCAGAAGAGAACAAGGTTTGGGATAAGGTTTTCCCAGATCAGGTGCATGAAGTCATACAGAAACAACTGGGGAAATCTCAGGGACCTGAGAGTGCTGAGAAGAGGGACCCCTTTGATGCCATATGCCTTTGCAAGCTTCTCTTGCTGCACTTCTGTGGGCGTAGACTCCACTGCATTGGCCTGTGCCATAAAGGAATCGTGCGAGTGTAGCGGTAACCTCTCTGGATGATACTCAACAACATCACTTGGCTTGGGATGATTATGGTGGGACAGTGGTACATAGAGTGTCCTGTTTCGCAAGTTTGGGATGTGAATACCTCAGATCTTACACATTTGACAGGGACACAGGGAATTGTGTCCCTTCATGCACATGATCATGGAAATGGTGGGGATATCACCAAAGGCTGTGATAAGATAGGCATGGAGGGCAAAGCAGTGGCTCAAGAGGGCATCATATGTAGGCATACCGATTGCAAGCTTGAGCAGTTCTTGCACAAGCAGATGGATGAACAAGTCTGCATTCCATGGCTTTTTTGGACCAGGTATTATCCCAACACAAAGGATGTTGTCCCTCTGGAAGTGTTCATCTGGGGGGAGATTGTAATTGAAAACAAGGAGGATCCACATAGTATGCTTCTGCTTTTTGAATGGAGTGAAGCCATCAGTGGTGAAGCCAAGTATGATGTCATGATAATCTGAGAAGTAATGGTGGGTTAGAGTTTGATCTCTAACAACAACGCGCTCTCCAAGGAGCAAGCAATAATGGAGCCTATCAAAAATATCCATTGTCATTCTGGGGGTGCACATGCAGGTCTTTGCATATTTATCAGCACAGTACTGGAGGTGAGTGGCATAGGTGCGATTCAATACCAATGCGCAGAGATAAGGGATGAGGGGCATATAAGAGAACATTCACCTTGCTCAGCCAGACCCATCTAGACGTGATGTTTTGCACTTCAGGCATTCTTCAAGTTCAGCATACAGACCAGCATAGCAGATACATGAATTGATGCAGCATGCAAATTCTACAGGCTTGAAGCAGGAGAGATACTGAACATGGGATCGTATCTTGGCGAAATTCAACATGCCTGCCTTGGAAAAATTATATGCCATTTTATCAAAGGCCAAGGCAGTTAAATTATTCCTCATCTTCATTGTGAACGGACACAGGATATCCAGATCATGGCCCAAGATAGAAAATTCACCTGAACACAAAAAACACCAGTGAGTCAGAGTACACAATAAAGAATGCTCAAACTTACCAAGTCCCTCTGCCTCCACAATAAACTCTTCATCCAACATATCCCAATTCAAGATGATGCCCTCTGTTAAGGCTTCAACAGGCCTTGATAGTATGACTTGTACTAAGAGTAAACTGGTGGTGAGTACTTTGAAGGAGTAGAAGTCTCTAGTGTTGCTAGAGATGACTCTGAGTGGCTTATGTAAGAAGTGGGAAAAGGGGAGGCACTTGGGGAGCTTTCAAGAACATTGATATTGTCAATCAAGTCAAGCTTAGGGCTTGACTGTCGAAATACAGGGTGCTTATATACAGGCATGGCCGCGCACGGGCCATGGTCACTAAAGTAGGTACGTCTGGTCAAGAGGCGTCTGTCTGTATTGTATGAAGGTCCGTGGATAAGTGCTGTGGTCTGTGTTAGGCTCAATGAACCTTCATTGAGGGGAGGGAAGTCATGTGATATGAATCAGGTGACTTGTGGGAAAGGATGATGTAATATGCTCAAAGAGCGGTGTGATGTGATTCAAAGAATCAGAGATAGATTGATGAGATCAGGAGCAAGGCTCTACTGATAAGGATTTGATAAGAACAGATAGAAGCAAGGCTTCTGTGACAGGGGTAAAGGGAAATGACTTTGATTGTAAGTTGAGTCTGGAGACCCAACTCTTCACAATTGGCACCTGTTTTATAGGCAGGTGCAAGACTGTTTACATGGTACAAACAAGGAAGGCTAGATTAGATCTAGCCAAAGGGGGAGGTCTAGAATGCTCAGGCCATTCTGGACAGGTACTAGACTATGTATGAAAAAGGTTTGTATAAGGTGTATCCAGACACATCTAGACAAGGTCTGAACCAGAAGGGTCCAGACTGATCTTTTACATGGCAGAGATTAGGTCAGTCCGGAATCTCATAACAGTCTGTATGAGTTGAACAATAGAGAATGAGCAAGAGCGAATGACAGATTGACAAGTTGCCTAATCCATCCTTAAAGGTCGAACAATGGTGGCAGGTCATTCCAAGAAGAGAAGCGTTGTCATGATGCAATGATGACCACGAGGTTTGAGGCTGATCCGAGGAGATCTGATCTCCGCATGCCCATTCTGGTCTAATGGGTGTCTAGCATAAGCAACTACCCTTTACAGTAGTCCGTATTGATGGAGACCCAATTAAGGTCCATGTCGCTACCCACGTCATCTGCGGAGCTCTGTGTGGGTGAGGAGGTGTCTGCGGATCCTTTTGAGGATTCTGTCTGGTTGCCCTGGCTCTGGGGCAAGGTGCCATCTAGGGGGGATGGGTGGTAGGTGTGATTGAATGGTAACTGCCTTCACGACTGGGGCGTTGTCATATAGGCGCTGAGGCGGGACTCGTAGGTGACAGGGAGTGTTTGCAGGACACAGGGGAAGGGGGACCATCATGGTATTCCCTCCAGGTTCTGATAGGGAACTCTCTGGTAGGCACAGTAACTGTGCTGTCTTCAGTATTCAGGTATTGGGTTGGTTCTAGCTTTATAGGCAGCACATCTTCTATGGGACTGTCCTGGTCTTCTAGTGGGTTCTCTACCAGGGGTGGCTCTTGGTATGACTCCATTGAGGAGTACTGTCGACGATGGGTGCTCCAAGGGATAGGGATAGGGGGCTGGACTGGTAGCAGGTCAAAGGATGGGTAGATGGACATTGCGGGGGAGGGTGGTCATGTCATAACGACTTGGGATGGGCTGATCCATTGTGGTGTGGCTGGTCTGCTCTGCTCTGGCGTAGCTGGTTTGGTCCACTCTGGTCTAGGTGGTAGGTCCTCTAGGGGCAATAGAGATGGTGGGTTCAATGGTAATGGTGCCTTTCCCATAAGCTCTGGTGGCGTAGCGCTAGGGAAGATGACTGGTGGTTTGTTGACTGGCTTTAGGTCGAAGGATACGACTGGTGGTGTGTCCAAGGAGGGGTAGGGTAAATGAGAAAAATTGGGTGGATCATAACACCCTCATACAGGTCCACTTCACCTTCCGTGTTGATGTCCTCTCTATTCTGGAAGTTATCAATTCCGGGATCAACAGAGTCTGTATTGCCCTTGAGAGCATCTTCAGAACTCTCATCATCAGTTTCATCAGTAATTCGATGCGTCTGAGCATGAAGATCCAGAAGGACTTTATCGATGAAGCAATGGGACAGCACAGTACAAGCATCCTCTGGCAATTGAAGTAGACCCAAATCTGCTGGTAGATCAAAGTCAAACAAGGGTGCATGCGATTGGGGATGGCCACTGGAGGAAGAGCCAGCATCAGCCTGAAAATTGGTGATGTGACGCTGCTTGGGAGGTGGAGGGGCTTGGGCTTGGGCTTGGGCTTGGGCTTCAGCTTCAGCTTCAGCTTCAGCTCCAGCTCTCATGGCTTTCATGTGCTTCCGTAGTGGCCATCAGGTCAGTAGACGATTGCAGCAAGGGCATGGCCTGACAACGTTTTTCCTTGGTATTGGCATCAACACAATGATCCAGGGTGATCAGGGGGAGAAGGATTCAGAGTGTGCTGAGACAAAGTTATGTGGATGTCCAGTTGGTGCAGAATGCAAAAAACTTACATGGAAAACCCCTACAAGAGGGCTATGAAGGGCTTGAAATTGACAAAGATGAACATTGGGGGGGTTGGTGCAAGTGAGCAGCACAGTGCCAGTGCTACTGCCATCTCAAATCAGACATCTCATGACCCATGATCTGAATATATTGTGTAGAAACCAGAATCCAGGACATCAAGAACGTAAAGGAGTATTAGTTCTGGTGAATGGTGGTTAACGTTTGGGGTGAACAAGGCAATGTGAAATGGCAGTGGACCCACGGTCACATGACTTTTAGTACATTTCCTGTTTACTGGTGGTGCCAAGGAAAGTTCAACTTGTTCCTCCCATCCTCAAGCTTGCAATCAACTGTCCACTGACCCTATTTACCAATTGACTTGTTGTGGCAGCAATTTGATTACCTTGTTGATCCCAGATCTTAAGAGTGGGATTTTCATGGGGTGGGGAGCCATCATGACCAGCAGTGGTAAGATAAGTCCTCAAACTTGTGATCGACTATCTGCTGACCCATTCACCAATTGACTTGCTGCAGCAGTAACTTGATTGCCCTGACAATGAGACAGTTCTTACATCTTGTCAGTGGGATTTTTTCATGGAGTAGGGGGTCATTATGACTGGTGGTGGTAAGGTAAGTCCTCAAGCTTGCAATCAACTGTCTGCTGACCCTATTTATCAATTGACTTGCTGCAGTGGCAACTTGATCACCTTGACAATGAGACAGCTCTCACATCTTGTCAGCAGGATTTTTTCATGAGGTAGGGGGTCATCATGACTGATGCTGGTGACAGGCCTGGTGAGATGGATGCAACATAAAGTTGTGCATTGCTGAATCATTGGGTCATTACCCATCTCACCCTGGGCCCATCTGGACTTGTCTCATATTGTTATCTGGTTTTATTCAACCTGTCATATATTGCCCTCATCAGTATGTCTCTCCTGCTTTCAAATTTCTCCATTTTGGCTTACAGTCTGACTCTTCAATAGAGTTCTTAATGGGTGCCAAATCCACATCTGCCAAGAAGTCTGCAGCAATGAAGTTGACAGCAAAGAAGTCTATGGCAAAGAACTCAATGGTGAAGAACTCAATGGCAAAGAACTCAATGGCAAAGATGTCTACAGTGAAGACATCTACAGCAAAGGAGTCTGTGGTGAAGGAGTCTGTAGCAAAGAACCCCACAGCAAAGGCTCCTGGCCAGAAGGCTTCCCCTAAGTAGTGCATCACTGTAGGTAAGGAGAACCATTCTCCTGCAACTGTTACCCCAGCCTCTGCATCTGCCCCAATCTTGGTAAGGTGCCCACATGCCCAACCTCTTGTCTGTGCCCCAGATGAAGGTATGCCCATCTGCTACTATCACTCATGACCAACAGCTTACCACCACCATCAGCATCCCCTGTTTGTCACTGCTGTTGTTGTTGTCACCTGTGCATCACCACTTGTTGTTGTCACCTGCGTGTTACCACCACCATTGTCATCACCTGCACATTGACAGGCAATGCAGCTTCTGCTGCTGAGGTCCCTCAGGATCCAAACCTGGTGATAGAAACATTTAGGGAATGTGAGCTTTCTGCTGACTTGGTAATTGCCCATGGTAAGTACTTTGAGTTGTTTTGTCAATGCCTCAACTATTAAATATATATATTTTCCAGCTCAGCTTAATATTGCAAGGCAAGAGCTCCAAGATGCTCAAGATGCAGCGGCTGCTCAGTCCTGCAAGGATGAACCTCAGGTTGAATGCCCAGCCAAAATTGGCAAGCTTCAAAATGCAATGGGCCTCCAGATGAAATACTGGAAATACTTCTACTTCTGCATGAGTTTTTATTTCTCTTGCAAGGTGTACTGTAACTGAATCATGCATATTATAGGCTGATGTTAGAAATTTGCTGCAGCTATGGGCCTCAAGTGTAACACCCATTGGTCTAATCAAGACATAAACAAGCTGGCTCATATTGCTACTATGGTATGTACTTTTTCCATCTTTTCCATCTGATCCTTGCAAACTGACTTGCATTTTGTAGCTTAAGGAGAAGGATTCATTTTTTGAGCACTATGTGGGTGACTGGTCCATTAAAGTGTACCTTCAAAAGCATTTTAACAACCAGTGGTGGTACCAGCAGAACCCCAAGAGCAACCATGCTGGGCAAGGATATGCCAAGAGTAAAGGCAAGGCCAGAGACTGTGACAGCATGGATGATATCAGTGATGGTAATAGTGGGACAGGTGCTGGTGTTGAGAGTGATGTGGGTGATGCAGATGCCACAGGTGATAAGGGCAATTGTTAAGGCCTATTGAACCTTAAGGCGCGACGTGCGCAAGGTGAAATATGCGGCAGTGACGAAGTTACAAGGGTTGTAATTCCCTTTAGTAACTGAAGTGGTTTTGGAATGTGATAAAGGCAGGAAGGTCACTAAGACCAATGTCTGGGTGAAGATAAAGAGGAAGGGGAAGTATCTTCAAGGATTTGAAGATAACTTCAAAGAAAGATAAAAGGAAAATGTTGGTTCAAGCAACAAGGACTGAGAATGCAATAGATTGCAAACTAAGTCAGGCTTAAGGCCCAACTCTAGGATATAAGCCCAGCTTATATACAAAAAGGGCAGCTACCTGACTAAGCATACAAAAGGGGAGAACAATAGAGTCACAGACAATAAGCGTCACAGAACAATGAGGTCACAAACAATGGTGGTCACAGACTACCATAAGAAGAGAACAATGGGAAACATACAAAAGGAGGGAACAATGGAGTTCCCAACAAGATGGCTCTGTTGTACAGGTAAGCGGTCATGTGAGTCGAGGTCATGTGATTATATAAGTACATATCAGACAAGAAAAAGGAAAGAAAAATGTGGGCCAAGTGCCTAGAAGCGTAACAGCAATGATGGTGATGCAAGCAATGAGGACAATAGTGAATAAGTAGCTCTATTGAATTGAGGATGGTCTCTTTTTTTTGGGGATTCCCAAGCCTCTTTTGGTGGTGCTTGCTGCCTGTGGTGCCTGGGTTTGGTGTGCAACTGCCCTGTTTGGCACTGTTACCAAAAGTGTGTGGAAGATGCCATGGGAAGAACAAAATTCTTTCTAACTTATTCATGGTTGTCGCCTCATCCTGAATTGCTCCTGCACCTTGTGGCCCTTGCCTTACCATCCCCAAAGAGTGTGCTGTACAACACCCTCCAGTGCCTGTCTTTCTGGCTGTTGCCTCTTACTCACATTCTCTGGCCTGAATTGCACCTGCACCCTGAATCCCAGCTGTGCCTAACTGGTGACCACTGCTATTTTGTCGCTGCATTCAGGTGACTGTCCCTCTTTGTGGCCATCGCCTGCTGCTGATGTGCTCAAATCACAACTGTGCCTTGCCCCAGAGCTACAACCATGAGCTGCACTATCTTGTTGCAGCGTTTCAGTAAGTTCCCTCTCTCACTATTGCCTCTTGCTGATGCCCCTCCAGCTTGAATCCCATCTGTGTCCTGTGCCCATGACACCCCTATTTTGTCACTGGTGCATTGTTGCTATGTCCTTCTTTCTCTCTTGCTGGCGATTTTTTTTTCCCTTTCCACCTGTGAGCACTGCTAATTTGTTGCTGCATTCAGGTGACTGTCCCTCTCTGTGGCCATCGCCTGTTGCTGATGTGCTCAAATCACAACTGTGCCTTACCCCAGAGCCACAACCATAAGCTGCACTATCTCGTTGCAGCATTTCAGTGAGTGCCCATCTCTTGCCATTGCCTCTTGCTAATGCCTCTCTGGCTTGAATCCCGTCTGTGTCCTGCACCCATGACACCCCTATTTTGTCGCTGGTGTGCTGTTGCTATGTCCTTCTTTCTCTCTTGCTGACCATTTTTTTTTCCCCTTTCCACCTGTAAGCACCACTAATTTGTTGCTGCATTCAGGTGACTGTCCCTCTCTGTAGCCATCGCCTACTGCTAATGTGCTCAAATCACAACTGCGCCTTGCCCCAGAGCCACAACTGTGAGCTGCACAATCTCATTGTGGCATTTCAGTGAGTGTCCCTCTCTCACTGTTGCCTCTTGCTAACGCCTCTCCAGCTTGAATCCCATCTGTGTCCCACGCCCATAAGACCCCTATTTTGTTGTTGTTATGTCCTTCTTTCTCTCTTGCTGACCCTTTTTTTTTCTGTTCCCACCTGTGAGTGCCACTAATTTGTTGCTACATTCGGGTGAGTGCCTGCTCCTCCTCCAGTAAGCCCGCTCGCTTTCTGTTCTGACCAGTCGCTTCTCCCTGCTCACAGGTCACTTCCTCATCCTAGGTTGGGTTTTCCTGTTGCACCTTTCTTTTCCTCCCCACAGCTTATTTCTTTCTCCCTTGCAGGTGACTTTTTTCCTGTTGCCGCTTGGTGTCCTGCACTCCTCCACCCATAGTGATGCCACTGCGATGCCCCTGGAGTGAGTCCCCTCCCTCCCTCACTTTGTTTTCTGACTACTCACTTTTTTTTGGGTTGCTTCTTTTCTGTGGCCAACCAGTCCCCCTCCCCCCTCCATATTTGGTGAGTAGCAGAATTTTTTCTCTGTTCACAGCTGTCACCTGAACAAACCTCCCCTGATGCCATGCCCCCAATGCATGTCCTATTCATGGGTGCCCCACACTGGCTTGCTTTTTCCCAGTGTACTGACCAGTTGCAGCCTCCCCCTTCTCCCCAGTTCCCTTTTTCCCATGTACTAAGCAGCCCCACTCAAGCAAGTGAGTACCTCAGCCACCTTTTTTTTGTGTCCTGACCAGTCCTGAACCCTCTGTTGGCAGCTTACTTTTTTTTTCCGCATCCAGACCTGTCCCCCCTACCCCCTCAAGCATGGAACTGTCCTGCACTGGCTTGCTTTCTTTCCATGTTCAACAATGTCACAGCCTCAGAGGTCTCATGACCCACCACCTCCATGCACATTGGCAGTCCACAAACCTCACAACGAGGAGGTCACACCTTTTGTGGGGGTTTGAATATGTAAGTCTACTTCCCCCTCCCCCCTTTGTTCTGTATGCTTTGCCCTAACCATCTCCCATGCCCCAACCCTCTTGCATGGTATGCTACCTCAACTACCTGTACTCCCCAGTTGCCACTCCACCACCTACACCCTTCATTGGACATGCTCCACCAATCAGTGACATTTGTGGCACTTTATCTCCTCCAGTGTTGAAGGCTCATTTTCCCATGGCTAAGGGTTCATTGGGACACTGCTTATTTATTTCTGTGTTTATACTCTCCTCCAAGATCATCTGCAATGACACTTATTTGGACAAGTCATGGTGTATTGTTGGCTAAGGCATGTTTACACTCTGGGAGACCAACCAGATGGAACAGGAGATGTGCTCCCACCCAGAGTGGCAGCTCAACACTAACCTCTTGATGCTGCATGATTTTCAACATCATGTTCAGCAAGATTTCGCTGTGTCCAACTTGCCTGAAGCCATCCAGGACCACCATAGGATGTTGGCAGCACATGCTACAATGGTACCCAGGCAATCCATGTATTCAACTCCTGTGACAACAGCGCTCCCTGCACTTTCCATGACAATGTTACCAGTCACTGCATTGTCATCCTGTCTGTTGTATGGGCTGTCTCCTCACGCTTGCTGGTACATCTCTCTCACTCAACTTTTTTGTTTTGCTGACCAGCCGCTGCCACTCCTCCACATTCAGGCACCACCCCCTCTTTGACCAACACGGAGGTGCTGCTGTTGAGCTGCCACAGCTGGACCCTGTGTGTGTGCACAGGTTCTATATTGAACCTGATCTATGCTCTCTGGACAGCCACTATATGTGGTCTACAGTATGTTTCCTTTTTTTTTTTTTCCGTTTTTTTTTTCTTTGCTGCATTTTGCATGTCACACTACAACTTATTTATTTTTAAATACTACCTGATAAATGGGCATTTTTTATATAAAATATAATATGACCATGCCTGAAAGTCAGAGGTTTCTTGACTGAAGATTAAGTTCAAAAATGAATGAAAAAGCAGAACAAAAATGCCTGATTTAAAGTGCTGACAATGCTTACTGAATGGTGTTGATTTGCCTGAACTTTCAGGTGATAAAATACTGGAATTTTCACATGTTTTACATCTGAATTTCAGTGATTTTTAGTCTTACAATTTGGCATTTTTTGTCATTTATTCAGTCAGTTTTCAGTCATAATTTCAGACTTTTTCAGACAGTTTACTGCCTGACTTTCAGTTGTTCTTGACTTTAGAGTGAGGGTAGAGGATAACTCTTAGAACTCACATTACAAGACAGACACCCAGGTCTGTACACTAAGGGTGTTAGCCCAAGTACTTGTGTACTGACATGTGCATGCATCACTCGTACCTTGCTTGCATGCAACCAGAAGACACACGATCCACCATACCCAACTGACTCAAGGGCTGGTAGCTTGGGGCATTGGCACGACTACCACAAGAGGCTCTATTGCCTCACCAAGGATATGCACATAGCTGGAGAGTGCTAGTGCACACAAAGGTGTTGTGCACCTACAAGCACAACCTGTGGCTGGCTAGGAGCTGCCACACTCTGGCAACTGGCACTACCCTTGTCTGCAATGGCAAGACGTGAAGAGCTAGAGACAGCTCTGGGCACCGCATTGCTCAATCCACTCGAACTGTGCATCTTGAACATGCACCACCCAGTGCGCCATCGAATAACATGCTACTCACACTGGGACACATGCATGTCTTCCCACAACAGCACGATGCTCATGTGCTCACCTTGTCATGCAAGCGGCTTGGCATCAAGGCACTTGGGTTTGTGGGATTCTTGCTTGTCAAGAGTCCCACCAAGCTCAAGGCTGTTGTGGCTGAGGGCCTTGCCAACATCCTCAAGGGCATCGCTTGCAAGAGCATGCATGAGATCCAGCTTGCTGGTGGGCCAGAACTGGATGGCAATGTGGGGATTCTGTAGGGAATGCTGGCACCCAATGCTTTCTTTGGTTTTCTTTTTTTGTTTTTTATAGAGAAGGGCTGAAGTTCTTGTTGTTAGATGTGTGAGTATATGAGGGGAGACCACAAGATGAATAACAATATACCGACTTCCTGGTTGAAACAGTCAGAAGGTGAAAAATGCATTTGATGGCTCTAAAATGGAGCACGGTCGACAGCATCGTGTTATCATCCCTTTCCACTCATGCCAGTGACGGGATCAAGGATTGGTCGTCAATGGTCAACTAGTCGGTACTCGGCTTTGTGCTAGGGGATTGGGTATTCTCATTTATTCTTATTTCCGTCACCCTTCTTTAACGTCTCATGGCCAAAACATATCCAACCATACTGCCTGTATAGACAGCTACCCCATCTTTTGCAGTAAAACACCCTATAGGCTCCATTTGCTCATTCCACTCCAAGTCCAAGTCATATCCCACGGTCTGACCCCGCATCGATTCCTCGCCCCTGGCTAGTTTGTCACTTGTCCTCAGAACGACTCGACTTCTTCCAATTTATCATCACACTTTTCAAAAAGGTCATCCTCGCCTATTCCATTGGCACATGTCAGAATAATATGAGTCATCCGGACGACGAGGAAATAGAATACAAACTCATATCATCCGAAAAAGGTCGTGACGATGTTGCAGGTCGCTGGGCTATCGGCCGAGACTCTGAATAGAGGGAAGACTCATAAGACCGTTAGATCTGTGACGGTGTACCAGTACTAGTTCCACGTACCCAACAGCCGACCGTGTAATGGACTCCGGGGAACATCGCAGTAAGTACCATGTAAGGGCTGCAGAGGATGACATAGTTTCCAAAAGTAAGAAGAAAGCAGACAGGAGTGCTATCAGTGAATGAAGGGGCACTCTTGCGAAGAAATTACACACCTCCTGAAAACGGCCAGAGAAGGCAGAGCTGCCCTTCAGCGTCGCAGCAGGTAGCGTATAGCAAGATGACGCACAAACTGAGGGTGAGACATCGCAAATCCATGATTAGGATCATAATAGGAAGTTGTAGCCATGGGATCAGACTCTTTCTGCAATGAGAAAAGGACATGGCGAAGTTGTCGTCATTCAGCATTGCAGTAGGAAGCTCTTGCCACCATGATGGGACCACGCACCGGCTAAGGGTACATAGCAAGTCGTCATTATCAGGATTGCAGCACGAAGCTCATGCCACGAGATCACGCACTCTCTGAGAAGGGGACATGGCAAAGTCGTCATGATCAGCATTGAAGCAGGAAGCTCATGCCACGAGATCACGCACTTTCTGAGAAGGGGACATGGAAAAGTCATCATGATCAGCATTGCAGCTGGAAGCTCATGCCACGAGATCACGCACCCTCTGAGAAGGGGACATGGCAAAGTCATCATGGTCAGCATTGCAGCAGGAAGCTCATGCCACAAGATCACGCACCCACTGAGAAGGGGACATGGCAAAGTCGTCACGATCAGCGTTGAAGCAGGAAGCTCATGCCACGAGATCACGCACTTCCTGAGAAGGGGACATGGCAAAGTCGTCATGATCAGCGTTGAAGCAGGAAGCTCATGCCACGAGATCACGCACCCACTGAGAAGGGGATGTGGCAAAGTCGTCATGATCAGCATTGAAGCAGGAAGCTCATGCCACGAGATCACGCACCCACTGAGAAGGGGACATGGCAAAGTCGTCATGATCAGCGCTGAAGCAGGAAGCTCATGCCACGAAATCACGCACAAGCTGAGAAGGGGGACATGGCAAAGTCGTCACGATCAGCATTGAAGCAGGAGGCTCATGCCACGAGATCACGCACCCACTGAGAAGGGGACATGGCAAAGTCGTCATGATCAGCGTTGCAGCAGGAAGCTCATGCCACGAGATCACGCACGTTCTGAGAAGGGGACATGGCAAAGTCGTCATGATCAGCATTGCAGCAGGAAGTCATGCCACGAGATCACGCACACACTGAGAAGGGGACATGGCAAAGTCGTCACGATCAGCATTGGAGCAGGAAGCTCATGCCACGAGATCACGCACTCTCTGAGAAGGGGACATGGCAAAGTCGTCATGATCAGCATTGCAGCAGGAAGCTCATGCCACAAGATCACGCACAGGCTGAGAAGGGGACATGGCAAAGCTGTCATGATCAGCATTGCAGCAGGAAGCTCATGCCACGAGATCACGCACTGCCTGAGAAGGGGACATGGCAAAGTCGTCATGATCAGCATTGAAGCAGGAAGCTCATGCCATGAGATCACGCACTCTCTGAGAAGGGGACACGGCAAAGTCGTCATGATCAGCATTGCAGCCGGAAGCTCATGCCACAAGATCACGCACAAGCTGAGAAGGGGGCACGGCAAAGTCATCATGATCAGCATTGAAGCAGGAATCTCATGCCACGAGATCACGCACTTCCTGAGAAGGGGACATAGCAAAGTCATCATGATCAGCATTGAAGCAGGAAGCTCATGCCACGAGATCACGCACTTTCTGAGAAGGGGACATGGAAAAGTCGTCATGATCAGCATTGCAGCAGGAAGCTCATGCCACGAGATCACGCACTCTCTGAGAAGGGGACATGGAAAAGTCGTCATGATCCGCATTGCAGCCGGAAGCTCATGCCATGAGATCACGCACTTCCTGAGAAGGGGACACGGCAAAGCCGTCATGATCAGCATTGAAGCAGGAAGCCCATGCCACGAGATCACGCACTCTCTGAGAAGGGGACATGGCAAAGTCGTCATGATCAGCATTGCAGCAGGAAGCTCATGCCACGAGATCACGCACTTCCTGAAGGGGACATGGCAAAGTCGTCATGATCAGCATTGGAGCAGGAAGCTCATACCACGAGATCACGCACTTCCTGAGAAGGGGACATGGCAAAGTCGTCATGATCAGCATTGAAGCAGGAAGCTCATGCCACGAGATCACGCACTTCCTGAGAAGGGGACATGGCAAAGTCGTCATGATCAGCATTGGAGCAGGAAGCTCATGCCACGAGATCACGCACAATCTGAGAAGGGGACATGGCAAAGTCGTCATGATCAGCATTGCAGCAGGATGCTCATGCCACGAGATCACGCACTTCCTGAGAAGGGGACATGGCAAAGTCGTCATGATCAGCGTTGCAGCAGGAAGCTCATGCCACGAGATCACGCACAGGCTGAGAAGGGGACATGGCAAAAGTCGTCATGATCAGCATTTCAGCAGGATTCCACGAGATCACGCACTTCCTGAGAAGGGGACATGGGAAAGTCATCATGATCAGCATTGCAGCAGGAAGCTCATGCCACGAGATCACGCACTTCCTGAAAGGGGACATGGCGAAGTCGTCATGACCAACATTGCAACAGGGGGCTTATCCCATGAGGTCACGTACTGGCTAAGTATAGGGAACCGTGAGTTGTCATCAGCCTCATGCGGTGCATGTCTCGATAAGAAACCACACACCTCCTAGTCATTTCACATATAACATACAAGATTGCCTTGTCAACCGATGAAAATGCTCGAGTTAGCTGATACACACAGTTTGCGTCACACGGAAGTTGCGTATACAGTGCCGAGTTTCCGTGTCAATACGGTTGTTCCCGCCTTGCTTCTTTCCGTCTCGATCTAACGAGATCTGAAATCTTGCTTTGCACACATGACTGTTCCATGTGAGATAGATTTCGATCAACGAATACAAAGTACGAACCAGTCGAGAGATCCAGTGGTGAGCCATCCCGACGAGTTGCTGAATGATACGATCTTGTTCCGTGCTCCACAAAGATGACATTCATAGGTAGCGAGAAAGAGTGCATGTCGTTCAAAGATGGCCCTCATGACTATCCTTGTGCCTGCTTCTATGTTCTGCCATAGATTTGAGTCACTGGTCAGTAGCGTAACTTTTTGGCCGTCATCTATACAGAAGTCAAAATTTCCTGATGTAATATAACGTCTTTGAACGGATGCTCCTCTTCGTTTCGAATCAGCCGGTATCAGCACGTGGAGCAAATCCCTAAGTTGCTAGACAGCTCATTTAGCAAGTAGCCGACAGTTACATGATCAGATAAGGAGCAGTTGAAACTCACCTGGAAAGATGTACAGTAATTCAGGGGTACTACGTGTTCATGATCCACAGCATCTATGAGTATCGCACAGTGACGTGGCGACAATTGGAGGAGCCGGATTTGCCTGAACTCTTCCTCAAGGAATCTCTCCATGAATGCTAGACGGTAGACCTGAAATAATTTGCATGGTCAGGAAACGCGAGGCATCTTGAAAGACGGGACTACCGCGTATTCCGACAGAAAATGGTCAATATGCGCGTTGCATTCAGCAATATCTTGCGTCATAGACCTGAATGCGAGTGTGAAACCGCGACGTCCTTGCATCTTCATCAATTTGCACGAGGTGGCTTTGAGACGTCTGAACGAGCTATGTGATTAGATGTCGAAAATGACTTGGGCATGACAACACACTGTGCTAAGGCCGTTCTCCGCCTGGCTTCCATCTCATCCCGCGCCTGCGGTTCCAGCAACAAGAACTCTAACAGTCGACTAACTCGCGAGGCAAGGTCATCAAGACCTGCCTTGTTTCGTTTGGTTGTCTGGAATGTAATCAGAAGGAATACCGCGAAATAGAGCAAAGCGGCCGTACGTCGACTATCTGAATGATATAGAGTAAACCGTCGATCGCGGCTTTGAGTGGGGTTCCTGCTACTGGGATTGCCCCCGCGACAGCCTGGACCATCGGAGAGACGAGCTCGATGACATCGCCAGCTTCGGAAAGAAGTCGAGATTTGGGCGGATCAGTGGTTGGAGGACTCGGATATGATGTAGAGCCTCGACGCTTCTTGCGAATGCGAATTGCGAATACCCTCCCAATTGCTTGCAAGAACGAGGGCATGATTGCAGCTAAGAGGTGCTTGTCGCAGTAGGGTCGGGGCCTGAAGCTCACCAAGGAACATCAAGTTACGAGTGGGGGCCAATCCTAGTACACGAGCGCTTAACGTTTTGTCTTGTGGCCGTGTATCCTTTGGCGTCATGTGTCCCTTGGCTCTGCCACTGCTCTGCCTGGTTGAATTATTCCCGTTTCATACTTGCGCATCCTGTCGCGCACCGACCGTGACGTTGACGAGGTCGCGTGCCAATTCAGTTTCTCCGAGACAAGTTCGTAATCGGGCCCAAATCATTCTCAGCCGTCGTGCCCTCTTTTCATTACGATACTGAATATATTAAGTCCGTATCGGTCTCCGCATGGGGACTACTAAAGCAACGCTGCGTGGTATAAGACCGACTCACCATGTCTACAACAACGCGATATAAGTTATAACACATTCCTAAGGTAGGCCAAGTTGACAAAACGCGAAAAAATATATTCTAGGGAGAATAATCTTAGCCCAGTGTACGTCAGAGATCCATAGCATCACGTGGTTGTCGGTGATGTCGGTGCCATCTCGACTTTGAGCCACCGGATCACCGCCTCACCCGCAGGGTCAGACGAGAGACCTGGTTGGTTCGTGAGCACGTCTAGCACTCTCTGCCCAACGGCCGCCGTACACTCCTCGGCTCTGCCGAATCCCGTGAGACATCACGCGATATCGCTCCTCCGGGAGACCGAGTATTGAAGCGACAGACCGAGGTCCACCCCTCTCGCTCGTAAACACGTATGCATTCAGGAGGATAGGAAGTGCGATCAGTGTCGGGAGGTCCGCGGTCAACGCTCCTAGTTCATGCGCGAGTTCTTCTGTACCATGGATCGTACTTATTTGCACGAATTCCATCAGACGCAGGAGAGCCTTGAGTCCATCGCAAGCATCGCTGACGGCCTCTCGTGCCAGACGCGTGGCCTCTTTATCGGCATCGGGTCGGGGTAGTGAGGAAAGCAGGTCGCATACAGCTCGGGTGTCACCGATGAGGGGTGGAATGACCGTTTGCGGAAGTGGAGGGGAGGGAGGACGGAATGGTGAGAGCTTGAGATGAAACCGCGTCGATGGGGGTGTGGTTGGTGGTGTAGTGCCCACACCACGACCCTTCTTTCCGTTTACGCCACCAAGTGCGAGGTCTGGCGAGGATGATGGCGTCAGGTGTGAAGGTGTCCTGTGAGCAAGAGCCACGAGTGCGCGCCAAACCACACAAATCTCCAACGATGCAAGATGAGACTGGATAGACGTAGTAGGAAAGTACCGTGCGAGGGCGCGCACATATATTGGCATGATACTTTGCAGAGCGAGGATGGAAGGATGCTGCGTGCTGACCGTCTCTGAATATGTAGCAGGTTTTGGGGTGCACATGGGAGTAGGTGTTTTGAGCGCTTCGATAAGCAACACAAGCTCTGCCTTAATCCCAGCGACCAATGGTTGAATGACTCGGGTGGCAACGGACAATAGAGCCTCCCTTGTCGACTTCAAACCATCTCCCCGAGCGTCCGAGTCAAGCCCCAACCTGAGTTCATCGAAGACCTCAAGCAGCTCGCCAGCGAACGTTGCAAGGGCCTACGCATGGGCCTGGGTAGGGTTTGGGTTCGGTGCATGAATTGGCACTGGTGGGTTGAGGAATTCGGGAGAGGATAGCAGCCGTAGCAAATTGTTGGAGAGATTGGTCAACAAAGCAGAGAGGGGACGATGCAGGGACCTCAAGGCTGCCTTGCGAAGATGTGGGTTATCTTGTAATGCACCCAACTCGCTGCCGGCCAGTCAGAATGGCAATGACAAGTGGCATTATGCCGGAAATGAACCGC
>Ga0307510_10000857_pt1 | contig 31882 bp, 44 predicted proteins | sample 12_EM_MG_FD_207224 | JGI IMG/M metagenome (GOLD analysis project Ga0307510, IMG submission 207224) | Populus trichocarpa ectomycorrhiza microbial communities from riparian zone in the Pacific Northwest, United States - 12_EM | ecosystem: Host-associated > Plants > Roots > Unclassified | place... | reverse complement strand
TAAACCCCCCTCACATCAATCAATTTGATTAGTGATAGAAAGGCATCACCCCTAAACCTCACTTGATGTCATGTTGTTCTGTTGCTCGACTTGATACCACGCGAAGGTCGGGCTATTGGCGAAGCACCAGGGCTTGCGGCGGCTGGGCCAAGAGTGGTGTCGAGCCTTGCATGGCATGGCATGGATGGTCATGAGTCACGTGCTCGTACACTGGCACTTTGCTCACGTGAGCGCCATTCGTTCGCTCGCTCTCACTCACGTTGGCAACTAGACCCAGACTACTGAGGTTGAAATGACTGGCCGGTATTACCTATGTTTGCTCATGTATTTTTCACAAACACACACCCTCACTTGGTTTTTAGCACTTCAACCGCAGGTGAAACCTCACATGTGTGTACACACTGGCACCGCACGCAGCCACGACCACTTCAGCACGCTCCCTAGACTCCAGCCGTTAGCGAACGAAAACCTGGCATCACATAGAAAGATAGCACGTGCTCTCGAGAGCCACGATGTCGTGAGAGGATGAAAGCGGTATCGTAAGCCGCTGAGGAATGGATTTAATATTCAGTTGAAATATTCTAACACCGCGCTGTCAAGGTAGCACAGTTTATATTCAACAGTTTCTTGGTCCGAGTCAGAAGGTCCTGGCCACTTGTTATGCGCCAATTAATTGATCTACTTCACCTTCATACCCTTTCAAACTGTTACGAGCATGATGTCGCCTGTCATTGCCCTTGTGTTTCACACACCATACGCCACTATTTTGTCTTAAACACTTGCCGGACAAATTTTACATCACAAAGCCCTTTGTGTGATTGCCGTGACCGCAACATAGTTAGGTGATGCAAAAGAATGAGTGTGGAGGTAAATGTAGGGGAATGTCTATACGATCACCAGCGTATTCTTCTACCACTGCTACTACTCGTCCTAGTGCACAACGATGATCACCTTAACACGTATACCACTCCAAATTCTAGCGCACATGTCCGACGCCCAAACCCACGCCTCGCAAATCCGTCAGAGTTTAGGTGTTGATGCCTTCATTATGCGCGTGGGCAAGGAATTGCCAGGTTTGAGAACCGTAGTGAAGGACATATGTGAAAGGAGAACCATGGCGAGACAACATGAAATGGATGTGCAAATTAGGGCTTCACGAGAGTCGGGGAATCCCTCGAGACCGATGAACGTTGCTTCCATGACGAGCACGTATGCCGCCAATATCAGGTTTTCGAGTGGGAGTCCTGCAAGGATCATGGAATTGAGCATGCTTCGGTCATATACCACGATATTGGCCGGTGTCTGGAAGTGGCGCTCACCTTCATGATTCCGATCAGGAAAAACCCATCCGAAAAAAATACAAAGAGAGACGGTATGCATCCACTCTACATCACGGATGACAATTATGAGGATGGATTGCGGCTGATCTGTGCCCCTGTCAAGAAGGTCCTTGCAATTCTGCATCGTCTTCAGTAGCACCTCGAGCCACGACTAGAACGTCTAGTCCAAGTTGTACGGGGCCACACGTACCACGGAAAATACACTACATACAGCCCATATCGAATAAACTGGTGAAAACAGGAACCCGAAGTATTCTTTGCCAAACATTCAGTCAACATCTTCTGTTCTTTCATTTCGGTGATAAATAGTGCGCTAGTGTGCTCACCTTTAGAATTTCCCCGCCATACTACCCTCAGGCACAGAAGGCAGAATGTATATATGGCCGCACCGAGCGCCAATTCGGCCAGGATGAATTCAAACTTGATGACGTGCGCCGCAATCTCACAGACGTGCTCCCTATAACACTCACCGCCCAGCATGCCACGTAAATGCATTGTAGCACGTAACATAAAACCGGTTGCCAGAGACGAATACAACGCTGTTCAAAGTACGCAATCAGTACCCTTCCATCGATTCGCCAAGCACGCACCCTCGCTACGAGAAAGGTATCTCAGGATACCGAGGATATAAGGAGAAAGATCGGTCTTGAAAAAAAGCGGGGCCAATTCGGGACGGTTGGCCTTGATCAGCCCAAGCAAGGAGAACCTAAGCGTCCCCATCAGCCCCAATCTCAGAGACTGCACCATAGAAGAGAAGAAAAAGAAAGCGTACAAAAGGGCACAGATGATCCTCACCACCCAATCAAGTCTAGTCGAGAACAGCGTCTGTCCATTGTAAGAGTATACAGCCATCGGGATGCCCAAGCCTAGGACGACACCCGTCGTGAGCAGGCGGTGACCTGTCAACTCCACTCCGAGAGACGGGGGATGTTGTTGTTGGCTGCTGTCATCTATGTCAATATCTGGGGCCTCTCTGGGTGAAAATCAGTGACGGAGGGGAGGGCCCAGCGGTGAAGGGGGTCACGCCTTTGCTGCGTCGAAGACGAACCTATGGTCTGCATTTGTGGGTTCCGAGCCAAACTTCACGTCCGCCATGGCCTGGTCACGTGCCTGTGGAAAGAGAGATTCTGGGTCAAACTTGGAAAATTCTGTATTGTCACCCATTCCAATAGCATGACCAGCCTTGAACGATGCAAGGGGAGGGGGTATTTGTTTGTCCTCAGACCCAGACCCTAATGCAGCGTGCAGCGTGGACGCTTACTACTCCTCTGGCATTTCATATAGATAAGCGCCTAAAAAGACATGATGTGTGGCGTATGCGTGCGTGCCCGCCCAGTGCCCTGAGTCTCATGGTGCACTAGGGCAGCTATTCTATATTTATTCTGGATCTGCGTATTTTACTTTCGCTCGGGTCTCTGGCAGTGACTCTGCCGTGTCGCGAAAGCGGCAGTCGGCCCCAGTGACTTTCAGATTGCATTAAGTAGTGTTAATACATACAGTCATTTATTTTACCACACGGACACTTGAGACAGCGCGCGCGGCGCTAGCACGTACAGTACACACACCCATTTGCTTTAGTAATGGTAGTTGAACTTGTTCGTTCCCCCCTCGCGCGCGTTCGCTGGCGCAATACACAGTCTTTGCTATTCCCGGGCCCTCAAAAACGCTGTGCTGCTACATGCCGCGTGACTACTAACGGTGGCTGGCCCTAACTCGGCTGGGGCCCTACTACTACTGTAGCAAAAGAAAGCGCCGGTGACTCGGAGGAAGTCAGAAGGACTCAGGAGTCAGGACGCGAGCCTCCAGCTGTGGGGCTGATGTCCAATCTACGTCAAGCAGCAAACAGGATGTTGCCAGTGACAGTCAAGCGGCGTTTGAAATCAGGCTGTGATTTGGTGACTGGCCGAGATAGCGCGCTCTATGTCCGCACGTCAGAGCTTTTGTGAGCTTCAATTGCTGAGGCCGATCATCAATGAGCTCTCGGCCGAGCACACCAGTGGGGAGGCCCAGCTGCACATAATATCGCACGAAGACAGGTATCAGTTTTGAATCATGGATGTTTAGAAGCGCTCATGACCATTCAGAATTGTGGACTTGCCACGTCATTCACGCTACCACGGTAGTACCTGTATAAGGGAATATTTTTTCGTGTATCATAGCTGCATAGAACAACACACGTTGCCTCAGGAACTATGCTAAGACGCGGATCACCTCATCACCTAGCTCCAACTACTCGAGCACACAACAGCCCAGAGCCGCGTGTTCACATAGCCAGCAGTCCATTATCCTCCGTAGCTATGACGTGATCAAGTCATGAGCGGTGTCCAAGTACCGCACCGAGAGGCCCTGGAAATGGCCCTGGTGCGTCTGGAATTCCAGGGTAGCTTGATCTGGCTGACGGTGTCGTCGAGGTTTTCGCTGCTCGGCGGCGGCGCTTCTGGGTGGTGCCAGCCTCCGTGGTCTCCAGCGTCTCTTCATGATTTTTTTCCGATTCCTCGGCTCTATCCTTCACTCTCTCCGCAGCACGCTGCAGGTCTAGCGAGAAAGTGCTGCGGCTCAACATGACGATCGTACCAACTAGGAATACGCGGCTTACTCGCAGGAAGTCCGCTGATGGGTGGCACTGGAATACCCATTGCTGGGCAGACTTAGACAGTGTATCGAAGTGATACAGCAGTTGTGTGACGGATGATGGTGAGAGTGCGTGAGAATGAGCGAGGGGCGAGGATTACAACGGGGTCATTGTAGAAGACTACACAGCCAAGCACGAGTAGTCTGACAACGTCAAGGTGCCAGTGGTGATTAAGAAATTTAAGGTGGTTGTTGGCAGTGCGGGTCGCCGGAGCTCTAGGCAATTCAAGGTGTACTTGATAGTGGCTGGCACTACTAACTAGGGCCCGAACGACGTGTTTTATTAGGTTGGGCACTGTATCTCGGACAGCCAACAGGGGTTGGCCAACGTTGCTGCCACGTGGTAGAAGTAAGTGTGCATTTACATCCCGCTATGTGCGAAAAGGGTGGGTTTAAATGGGGAACGCGAGTAGGGGATCAAATCATCCGTTAAGTTCGAAAATCTCTCACGTGATCAGCTGATGCTTACCTGTCCATTTGCTGTCCGAGTCATGCGTGGGTACGGTGCCGGTGGTTAACGAGCTACAGGATACGGCACAATTCCGGCGACTCGACTGTCGCTCCGAAGCGTCAAATCTCACCATAGTCGGGGGCGTGGTTGATGCGGAGTCTTCAGACACGGTAGAGGAGCTAGAAGAGCCAGTGTAGGTGTTGCGCTTCTTCAAAATGCGTAGCTCTATGGGAATGGTCCCCGACCATTTCAATGACTCGCGGGGAATGATCAGCGTGGTTGCCGACTTCCGACTCGAAGTCTTCGCGTCATGTTGTGGAGGTTGGGTGCCCTCGCGCGACGCTCCTGGACGATCGCTGCAGTCCTTTCCCGGCTTTGGAGGTCGGTGATCTTTGGGTAGGAACAAACTAAGTGGCATGGAAGGGCAGCAACTGAACGGAGGGGCATAGACCTACCTCGATGTTCGACGACGACTTCCGACGGGCAGGTACTGAGCTCCCATGATACTTGAGAGGCGCGAAGAGATGGCACTCAGTCACAGTGGCTTGCGCGATTCCACTAAAAATGCGAGGCCTTATAAGCGAGTATGTTATCGTGCACGAACAACAGATAATCAAGCACCGACTTCGATATGCCAGTAATGTGTTGACCCCATAATGTGGTATATATAGATTCGGGGTTATGCAAGATCCGCGATGCTCCAAACAGTGCCCATTCAGATAATGTAAGTATGCGGCGCTGGTGGGAAGTGCACTGGCACCAACGTGAATGGAGGTGGGCTCAGGCTAGAGGCATGTGCCTGAGTGCCTGTGCCAAGGTGTGTCAACTCCCAAGTTGGTGCCAGATGAAGCCGGGCCGGGAACCCGAAGAGATGACGACGCGTACTGCTGTTCCGGGTCCGGTTGCTCAGTCTCGCTCGTTAGAAGCTGAAATAGGCTGATCACAGAGTGAAGGAAGTATATAGGGTTCTGTCAACTCCTCAGGTTCGATTAGAATCTTGCTCAGGGAAAGCGTGTAGTGCATAAGTAATTTGAGTGCCAGAAGTACGCTCAGCCTGCCAGTGATGCTGGCACTACCGACAATCAACTCCGAGTCGGCGACAAGATCAGGTTGTAATACTCCCACACCGGTGCTGGAACGTTGCAAGAGGTGATATCAGGAGTACGGCAATACTACGCTGCCGTCAGGATCATCAGAAACTCCGGGGTCTTTTTGGAAGCATGAGGAAGTGTCGCCGTGGAATTGTCACCATTTATAAGTTCTTATGAAGCCGTGTCCAGCTTAATGTGGGTGTTAGGTTAGATAGCATTGGCGACATGGATGGCACACAGCGTTAGATATGTCATTTAGGCATGGTACCCTGCCCCACTTGGGCGATGGTTTGTTGCCTTTTCTTGCAAAGCTTACTATTTGCGATCCAAGTGGCGTCTGCTGGATCAATGGTTGCAAATGCAGAGACCATACCATAAGGGGAAAAAATTTGAGCTGTGAAAATGCAGCGCATATCATCCGACCACTTGAGAACCAGGATGGCACAATGTGCCAAAGGTTCACCGACTTGAGGATGCATTTTCCTTAATAACAACAGCTATAATGTTCTGACACAGGGATTCTGGCCACACAGGATCTTACAGTCGTCACAATAGTGGTGATGCCATCAATCTCACTCACAGTGCACCACCAGTGGCGCATCGTTCAGTGTACTGGCACAGGATGATCGATGAACATTTGATAAGTCGTGTTGTGTCTAATTGGATTGCGGCGATCACGCAATAGCGAAACGAGGTCGGCGGCGATGTGCCTGGGGTTAAGTCGTTGAGAAAGCATGGTCAGAACGTGTCTACATTCCTCGTATGGGTATTCCAAATCGACGGATAGAAAGCCAGGTCCAGGGGTGCGTTCTGATTACGGCCGCCCACGTGTGAGGGCCGGGCTTGCTGGCGACTCGGGCGGCAGAGTGCCAATGTAGTGAGAGAAAATGGCCAGAAGTGAAAGTTGTAGTAACTTATGGATTGACACCTTCAGTTCCCACATAATTCGCGCTGCTAACAATGTGTCACTTTCTGCGAAGGGTGTTTGATGGTGGGAAAGTTGTCGGTGTACAGAGGCGGGAGTACGTACAATTGGAGCGGGTTGGGGAGGTGGTCAAGAAAGTCGTGGACGACACCCATTGTGAGTCTGTGGCATCGCCGCCGTGCTAGGGAACGATAAGCCTTCAAGATAGATCTGTGCTATAAGCTAGCCTATCCACGCTGGATGCGCTTTCGGCGTTCAAGAAGCTGACCGCATGAGGAATCCATTGGCATTGCCTTTGAACTGGCTTCCAGTAGAGAAGAATGTTGCCCCGCGCAAAGCGACCTTGACGGTCTGTAGTCCATCAAGGTCATCCTCCTGCTGGTGGAAATGTAGCATGCAGCGGCAGTCATAGCTAGGGTTCCGCTTCAACTCGTAATCAGGGAGCCTTGCCATCGTTAATTGTTTGGGGGGAAAGTATCAGTAGAGGACAATCAGTATAGGAAGTTAAAAGAAAGTCTCGTAAAGAACGTACTTCAGCATCCCTTGATAGTATTACTGTATCAGATGTTTCGTTTCGTATCTCAGTATTGGCATCGTTGGTCTGGTCAATGGGCGAGACTATGGGGATTACTCGAAGATGTCGCTGTATCTCGATGACGATACTACGACATGATCGAAGATGGAATACCGGTAGAATGGGACCGTATGAAAGGCGATCTCCTACCACTCGGACCCGCGCGTAATGCGGTGAAACCTGGGTCAAATAATTCGTTCACGCGAGGGATGGTCGTCTGACAACCTACCACAATACCGTGACAAAACGGAGGAGCGACGACATTGTCATGCTAACTTCGAGACCATCAGCGAGAGGCTGGTTCAAGTTTGTCGTATTCCGTAACCGTTTCAGGCCAGGCAGAACAGACGGCAAGCAACCACTCGGACCTTGGATGGATGGATGGATGGATAGCAATGTCAGATGTACGGTACCAGCTTCCTCTGGTGCCACTGGCAACGCACCTCTTCTTTGGATGACCACTTGGGTGTGCTAGTAGTATTGGATACTCCTGGCTGTGTTGGTGTCACGATTCGCAGAGTTGTTCTAGCTGTTCAAATGTCACAGCATCTCTATAAATTCCTATCGTCAGAACGATTAGGGGATTTGAATCTAACCCGGAGCTAAGATAAGGACGTGAGGTGGTGATGGGCACGGTTATTACTGCAAAGGGGTGCCAGGGACGCCCTTTGGGTCTTTGTTCACGGCCTAGCTGGGGGTAAGGGCACACGCCATGATGGCAATATCTAGAGGTTCAGGAATTGACAGGACACAGGAACGGGTGTGGCAACGAAGTATGAGGACGGCGTTTTGCAAGGCAACGTATTGTGAGACGGCACTTCCCGGCGACGGATCACCTTGGCAGCAATCGAGTGGGGGACACCCTCTACTATGGCCCGCATTACAAGCCCGTCCCGCCCAGCAGCGGTTGTTTTGAAGAAAATTTCCAGTAGGCTTTCAATTGACTGTGGCGGGTATGACTCCACCTCAGGTGGCAAATTTCAAAAGTTGAATACGTTGAATATCTGACTGATCTGCCAATTGGCGCCGCGCCAATTTGCAAAGGTATTCAAAGCACAGAAAAATAGAATGGTCGACCAAAAACGTTTCACTGTCCTCATTGCAGGTACTACATGCCACTCTTGCTGTGCAGGGTGTAGGAGCACCTCTGATGTATGATTGGTACCGGCGGGGCTGGAGCGACTGACCGTGCCAAGCGGCACTTGATCATATCCGATCAGACGGCGAGCTTGAAGGGCCACGCGCTTCTTCAACGGCGCTTCATTCCGCCGTGATTACGGATTACGGCAGGTGAAGTTTTCCGACTCTCAGGCTGAAGCTCTGAAGATCTGAAGATCTGAAGGCCTTTCTTTGTACGAGCCTACAACCTGCGCGCTCCGGTTTCATTGTCCAATATCAGTAGGTGAATACAAGAACTAGTAACGAGAATTAATTAACAAGGACATTGCCATGGCGGATAAAAATACAGGTGGATCATCATGTTGATACGCATCCCTCAGTCATGATCCTGACCAGTAGGAGCTCGACTCAAACACCAAGACCTCTGGCGTCTTCTGTGTGTTTTGAGGTCGACTGGTGAAAGTAAGTGCTTGGTTAGATGCAGATCGAAATCAGCAATAGATATCCAAGTTGATAAGGGCTCAGAAGGCAGGATTGAGAGAACTGAAGACAAAATTGTCGATAAAAGTGAACGACGATGATGTGGGTACAAATGTCGACAATCAGGATAACTATGTACGGATCCTTGATCCTCCTCCTGTAAAGTACAATTTCTACAAATCGAAAAGGAATAGCTGTTGTCTAATTAAACAGGACATAAATCAAACAGGCATGACAGCAGTCCTCGAATCAGCAAATAAAAAGAGACGGCTGTGAATTAAATGAGTCTTCTATCTTCTAAGCTATGAGCGCTGATAATATAAGCTGTCCGGTGTGAGGGGCCTCTCAAACTCGAGCGCTTTTCTCCATGAAGAAGAGCTAAGCTCGGCTTTGTCAAAGTTGACTATACACACAGTTGATCAGCAAGTGCACAAAGAGATTATCGAAGGGACGCATACTTGAGGTGCTCTTCGCCATGACCCTATTCCAGTTCCTGGAGGAAAAGAATTCATGATGCGTGAGGCCCGTCATCTCTTAAGGTGAGTAAACCACACGCCTACTTACGTCCTGGCAAAGTATGGATGCTGCGTCAGATCTCTCAACTTGGGGCGTTTTTCTGGGTCGAGCTCAAGTAACTGGTACGGGAAAAGGGTGATATGTGAGTACTCTCCAAAACACGTATTGTCAAAGAAAAGACATACACCAATCACCAAATCCTGCGCGAGCGGATCATCGATATCCTCGCGGACTTTCGCAGGTATGTCCATGACCCAAATCTCGTTCCTCACGATATCTGCCTCGGCTGAGAACAATCGCTAAAGCGTCCACAGCGTCAGGGAATTATAACGCGCCGGCGCCCACTCGTGGACTCACCTTGCTGGTGTACATCTCGTAGATGATGACCCCGAGTGACCACATGTCTGCCGCACACGTAAAGTGCGCCCTGGAGTGGCAGATGAGCATTTCTGGGGCCTGGTACGCATAAGTCCCGCCATAGGCGTAGAAAGTGCATTCTTCGAAAGGTTTGATCAGATCTTCGTGCGGTTCTGGTACCATGGACATTCCAAAGTCGGCGATCGCGAGATGGCCCTGCGGCGAGACGAGGATGTTTGCGGGCTTCAAGTCGCAGTGGGCGATGTTCCGATTGTAGAGGTCGTACATGCCCAAGGTCTATGTAAAGAGAGGTGGGTGGGAGCGCGGTAGGATTCAGGTCAAATATACGTACGAGCTCTTCGACCCACAGACGAGAAACTCTCCTTGGGAGGCGGGTATATATAGAGTCGAAAAGGATGCCCGAAAGCGTGTTTGGGTAATAATCCTAGAGGCAGCGGCAACGGGGAAGGAACACGGGAATATGAGCGTCGCATACCATGTCCTGGCGTCCCTCGGGGGTAAAAACTCACCATGATCAAGTATCTGTTCCACAGATCGCCGAACATGCCCTTCGACTGCACGAGCCACTGCGTATTATTGCGCGTGTTGTCGGCCATGATCTTCCGCTCGAGATCATACGCGTCGAGGAGCCACGGGTCTGCGATGAGTTGGTCCTTGGAATACACCTTGAGCGCGACGTGCGTGGGCGGCTCGACGCCCAGGACTCTCGCGAGCGCGACGCGGCCATACGTGCCCGAAGCGATGAGGCCCTCCACACGGAACTTCCACCGTCCGTCGGTGAGGACCGGGCCCAGCGGGCCGACGAGGTCTCCGTCGAGTGGCGACGGTGGCGGTGAGGCACACGGCAAGCTGCACCCGAGCGGGATCGTCGGGGCGTACGTGCCGGAGCTGACCGTGTCGCGCGTCAACGCGCACTCTTCGTCGGCGCGCTCGCTGCCGAGGTTTTGTTCAGGAACGCACAATGGTGGTTTTGTGAACACGCGTGGATGGATGGGGAATGGGTGTGGAGCGGATACGAGGGCAGCGTCATTGTCGACAACGGTAGTGGTGGCAGCTGGTGCTTCTGTGCAGTTCTTCTGCATGTGTGCGTGGCTGTGGTACGCAAGGACGCAGAGCGGTAGGGCGAATAGCACGATAGTCTTGAATGTCAGGAGAACGGTGCGCTCGACGAGATGGGGGCAAAAGAGAAAGAGGACAAAACCAATGCGCTGATTTTTACCACAAGTGTTGGTTTAGACGTCAGCTCAAAGAGTCAAAGAAGAGGAGAGGAGAGAGAGAAACTGTCACTTACGATGAGTGCCGCCTCGAGGGGTGAAAAGGGTGATATTGATTGTTGCTGAGCCGCCTGATAATGCATCGTTGAGGTGGGGCTGGTTTCTATTGTGGCAGAACCACCCTCGTCTTCCCCATAGTCCTTTATAAACAGAAGAAAAAGCAGTCTTGACAAAGTGTGGGCGTGGTTGGTGTCGCCCCGCAGACACGACCAAGTTAAGCTTTGCAAGATGAAACCATGCCACACCATCGATACGCGCTGGCCACAGTTGACCCACCCGGTTCACGACGACGAAAATGACAAAGCGTAGGAAGGAATCGCCTCGCAAGCAGCAGGATAAGACAGCGACGATGCACCCAACTCGTCTGAGGCTGTCAAAGAAAGCGCGAAGAGGAGAGAAGCCTCAGCTGGCCCAATAGCATTTGTCGATTTCCTCGGCCCCCCATCCAAGTTGTGTCCGCCGCTGGCCCCAGCGTTGGCTGTGCCGTGCCCGATCGATCGAGCGCCGGTCTCTAAGAATCAGCAATTGCCCTCAGTCACATTATTTCTGAGGCATCCGAGCGTGCATAAAGGACAAAGCGAAAGAATGTGTGTGTAGCAAAGCGAGAGCGACGTACTGGGATTGCCATAGCTATGCCGACTCGGAGTCGCCACTGAATTAGTGTCGTAGAGACTGGATCGGACGCTGGACGCTGGACAAGCCAGTGCCAGTGAATAGAAGTGCTAGAGTGTCGTGTGTGCGCCAGCGTATGTCAGTGCTCTCAAAGCCCAGACCACAGTCAAATGGCGGGCGGCAGCACAGTACTAGTCACGGTACACTGTTTCTCTCCACACCACACCGCATGTGGTTTGTGGCAAACGAACAGCCGGGCCGAGCCTCGAGGCGTCAGGCACACATGTCCGGTCCGGAGCGGGTGGTCAATATTCCGGTCAATGCGCATCCCTTACGCAACTCTAATTAGCAGTGCAGTACAGTACTATGACCGGGCCCACACTCGGAGCTCTGACGGACCCTCCTCGGCATCTTACGCGTTGTCTGAGCCGACTCTCAACTCGGTAGAGGTCCAGATTACAGTACAAGATTAGGATTTGGATTTTGACGCACTGCTCCCCGACAAAGAAAATTTTTTATCTAACAAGCACGACACAAACAAACAAACAAACAAAAACAAATATAGAGCGAAACCAAATACCATGTGGTGGATCATGCGAGGACAGCCAGCCGTTGGTTAGCCAAGGGATCAAAGGTGGAAGGGGTAACGTGCCAAATGCCCTTCGCCTCGCCTCCTGACGGCGCTTTGAGAAATGCCTGCGACACTGAGTGGGAATGAAAGCAAGGTATGTGTGGGGGAAAATAAAAGAAAGAAGGATGGGAAATGGCAACTTGAAGCAGTAGTACCCTTACGTCTAACTATGTTTCCGATTGCGAGACCCCGACTCCTGCTTCGCGAGGGCCTGCTTCAGATTCTCCTTGGCAGTCGCGGAAGCCGGACGTGGCATATGGAGCGTGGGTGGGGCGTTCGAGTTCGCAGTCGCCACACCAGCTGGCGGCCGTTCTTCGTCAGTCGTAGGTGAGTCATCGTCGACAGGCTTGAGCGCATCGATGTCGACAACTGTGGGCACGCTGGAGGGTGGTAGGCGACGCCGGGCCTCTTCTTCCTCCGCACGCCGAATGACGTCGATTTCGCCTTGGACAACGATCCCGTCTAGCCATCGGTGGTGTACGAGCTCTCCTGCCCCGGCACGCTTCTCTGGGTTCAGACGTACCATCGGGCTGAGGAAGGAAGCGATTGTCTGCGCCGTCTCCCGCGAGAACTCGTACTTATCGTGCAGCACGTCCTCTAGGGGCCAAAAGCGAAGCTTGTTGATATGCCTGAGCTCGCCTGGGAGGGGATGTGAGTCAGCATTTGTTTGATGGGAATGTGAGCATACCTTTTCGGTTGAAGAAGCGTGAGCTGTATTTGCCCGAAAACGCGATCGGCTGTGGGAATTCGCCGACAAGTTCGATGACCTGCGCAATATGATCCTCGTCCTTGCTGTATCGCGACCCCGCCTGTGGGTCAAAGAGGTAATCCCCGCCGGCGAGGAGTTCAAATAACTGGAAAGAGAATTGTCAGCAGAGGGGAGAAGGCCAGAAGGACCAGATCAAACGAGCGTACTACACAAGCCATACTCCAAATATCGGCACTTGGACCCCATCGTGCGCCGAGCAACACCTCTGGACAGCGATATTGCCGCGTTTGGATATCATCCGTAAAATGGTGGTTGACCCAGGTTGCTTGAAGCGTCCACCGAAAGAGGTCAGCACGCAAGGTGGGAACAATAACGGAAAACGAGCGCTCACCATTACCAAGATCCGCAATTTTGACCGTGATCCGGTCGACGGCCTCGAGGCCACCTGATTGGGGATCGAGCGCCATGGAAGAACCTGCACCAGATGAAGGGGGACTGATGCCGTCGTCACTCCCGTTGGCCGGTCTCCGTTGGGCGCTGGCTGCGCGGCCATGGTTTGGGGCCTGCTGAGAGAGGAGAGAAGGGCCGGACGGCTTATGGCCTGGAAGGGAGCTGTTCTCGTCAAAGCTAGGATCTCGGAGGAGCTGGGCAATGCGCTCAGAGGCCTGGTCCATCTCTACTGCGTGTACCTTGTCATCTGCGCTGCTCTCGCGCACACCGCTCGGTGGACTGGCAAGGGAGCCGGGCCCACTGGCGCCTGCACTGGCGCCGCCGTCGATCTTGCTCATGCCGAAGGCCCAACGGTCGAGCATAGGAGATGCACCATGGGACGAGGATGGGGAGGGTAGGGGTTGGGAACCGGTGATAAAGACGGATTCAGGACGCGGAGTCTGGTTGCCCCCACGTCCGCGGGACGGGGGTACGCCGACGAGCTTGGTAGGTGGTTGTGGTGGAGCACCATTGGTAGAAGCAGCGGCGAGCTCGTTCTGGATGATGGTTTCTACGTCGTCGATACATATGAGTACGTTCTCGGGCTTGAGATCTATGATGGACGAAGGGGTGCGGAACTGAGCCTTGGGAGAAACGGGGGCGTGGAGGTTGGGGGGTGCGCACCGGTGTGAATGACCCCACAACAACGGTGCATATAGTCGAGACCAAGGAGGATCTGCTTTGCAATCTGGCGAACGAGATGCTGTGGGACGCCTTTTCGTTGATGACGCTTGATCAAGCCAAGGAGGTTTTCACCGAGGACTTCGAAAACCATGCAGACGTGGGTGCCGTGGGGGCCTTTATGGCGAAAGTGGTCTAGGAAGGAGATGACGTGGGATCTACCAGGGTGAGTTTGAGAGGGAGAAGGAGAGGCCGCAGGGGGTGTGGCCGAAGTAATGAGGCGCTGGAGTAGCTTGATCTCGTCGAGTGCGGTCTCCGTATAGCGGGGAGCAGATTTGACGATCTTGAGGGCTACATGGCGATTTAACCTTGAGGAGTGGGGGGATCGAGACGGGAAAGAGGAGAATGGGGTAAGAAAGAGGGATGGGACGGAATAAGAAGACCAACTTTGCATCCTTGGCAAGCCAAACTGTGGAAAAGTGACCCCAGCCTAGCTTGCGGACGACAGTGTAGCGACCATCTGAAAAGGTGTCACCGATGTGGACGGGATGGTAACCGCCCTTGCAGTAATCTTCCCAATCCTCCTCGTCTTCAGTCATGATTGACTGGGAGTAAGAAGAATAGGATCCGTGAGACATTGGATAGCTGAGAGCAGAGAGAGATAAGCCTGTCCTGTCACCGTCCTGATGAACACGTCCCTGTCCACTCACATTCGGCCCGATATCAAATCGATATCCCATTTCCACGTGTTAACCACGTGCTTTTTTTTTTTTGCATCTCGTACATGCGCATACACCCACAACCCCGCCCCGCAATGTGTCGCGTGTACTCCTGCCCTCAACATCCCCTCCTTCTCTCCCTCTCTTCCCCCTCTCTTCCCCTCTCCTCACCTCTCCCATCCCTCCTCTCCCCTACCATCCTTCCATGTCGTCAGATCAACACCGCTCCCGGTCGGTATCCTGGAATGCACTTTGACCCCTCTGAACCCTTACCCTAGCCACGGTGCCTCGACTTTCTCTCATAGACCTAGGCATGACGCTACCTATGCGCCCTCATCTGCCTCCTCTTCCGACCATTCCGACAGGGGCACCAGCTCCCATCACAGGTACGTTCTTCGTGTACCATCCTGATTGACCCCACAATCAACCGATCTCCTCACTCACTCCCCTAGCTCCAGCCGTCGGGTGCTTGCACATGTCCTCGCTCGCAAGGAACGCGAATCCAATAAAATGCACCAGCTCCTCCAACTCACCTTTGCGAAGCTCGACGAGGAATCTCAACGTGCTACTGATGCCGAACGCCGCGCAACAGAGTGTCTTGTCCGCGCACGATCCGCCATAGATGCCCGTGCCCAGGCAGATGCGGATGCCACGGCAGCCCGTGCTGAACTCGCTATGTATAAGATGCAACTAGAACAGGCACAGCGCGAAGTTTCCCGTGCCCAGGAGTTGCTCGACGGCCTCGAAGCACGCCGCCATGATGCAGAGCAAGATGCCGCCCGCGCCCGTAGTGTGGCACGCAAACTCCAGGAAGAGCGATCGATCGAGTCCGCCCGAGAAGAAGGCCAGCAACAAGGTTGGCAGGAGGGTCTCCGCCAAGGTATCCTTCTTGGCCGAAGAGAAGCGGAGAACGAACTTGGATCCCGCCGCCATGAAGAGGAGGAAGATGACCGGCGTTTCCGATCGAGACGGCGCGGTCCCAGAGACACTCGCTTTACCCAAGTCACCCCTGCGACCCCACAGCGGAACGCATCCGAGCGCTCATCCCCAGATGACCTATACCCTCGTGGTGTACCTGAGTGCGTTAACCCTAGCCCTCCTTATCTTCATCTCATTAACATCTCCGAACATCTTTTTCAAGTCGACGCACTCCCGAGATTGGGCCGATCGCACCGGTGCCTTCGGTCCCAATCCGAGCCACGCCCTTCCGCCACAGCCCAGAACAGCTTAACCTCCCCAGCACCACAGCCAGACGACACAATAATCGCACACCTGAGGAGCAACTCTACGACTCTTCTGAGACGTCACCTTCCCCACAATCACGATCACGATCACGACCTCGTCTGGAGACCCTCGCGCCCGAGCCAGCACGTTCCCGTCCATACACGCCCCATGACGATTCAACGCCTTCAATCATCCAGCCCATCCCCATTCCTGCTTCTGCTTCATCCATAGAACCATACCCACTACCCCCGTCGCCCAGCGCCAGCCCCGTACGCCATCCCACCGTTCGGATCCCCCCCGACAACTGGATACCCCATGCACAAGACGCCATGGGCGACGGTCGTCTCTCCATCTTCTTACCCCCACCACATGAGTTGATAGAGCCCGTTCGTGTCCCAGAGGGACCCTATGCGATTGCCGCGACTCCAGAGGATGGTAGCCCTGCAATCGTTCCTCCACCCCCAATCCTTTCCCCTTCTCCAGGTCCCGGCATAAGGCGAAGCCCTGATTACGAGTACGCCACACCGCCCCCTCCGGATATCGGGCCCGCTGTGCGAACCCCAAAAGCTTCCCGGAGCCGCGACTACGTATATTCAGCCACACCTCCTCCTCCTGACCTGCGTCCAGGGAGCAGGACTCGTGACTATCCCTCCGCACTGCTTCACCCCCCTCCGCCTCCAGATCTTGGCCCAGCCAAGGAAGAACGTTTCTTCCTCCCTCCGCAACGCATTGCACAGATTGCCTCCAACCATTCACGTGCTTCGACCCATCTCTCCGAGTTTGATCTCCTCGGACCAGTCGATCAACAGCGAAGGCCATCTAATATCGGGCCTCCCCCTGCTGAGGAAGATGAGTTGGAGTATACCGACGCCCCAACGGAGCCTATCCCCCGCCAGCCGATTGCCCCAGATCCCTCAATACAGCGCAGGCGCGTTCACGGAGTAAGCATGTGCCCTCCCGACGATTCATTTCTGATCATCGTTCACTCCAGAAACGACCTTACCGGGGCCCACCACGCCCACGAAACATTGTTTTCCCTCCACCTTTAAGTCAGGATGCCGCACAGTTCCCTGGTCAGCCGCAGTCTCAGCATATACCCCCTCCGACTACGTCCCAGCATGGAATGTACATGCCTCCGCCGACACAAGAGCTAGATGAGAACGATGCAACTCTGCACTCAGCACCAACATCGAGCCGGCCAAAGCGCTCTCACACGCAATCGAGCATTGGCATCTCCGTTGAGCCTCCCGTGCGCAGGTCCTTTTCTCTGCCCAACCCTCCTCAGACCTGACCCATCCTCCTCGTACCCCAGTCGCCGGAGGACTCCCCGCCTTCCTTGGGTAACAAGACGCAGCACCAGCCGGACCTCCTCAGCCCTGAGCACGCAGAACGCCACCTACCAATGGCAACCATGGAACGTTTTCTCCCACGCAACAAGCCGCAGCCGCCACCCCCACTCCAATTTCAGCAGCAGGAAGAATTGACGGCCCTGCCTGAGCTTGTGGGCCTTCGCACGGCTCACGGCCCGGCGCCTGCATACGCGTACGAGGCTGCGCCCGTGCCGGTTGGTATCGAGTACCCCACCTCTCCATTGCAGGCCGTGGCATATGGTGTGCCGGGAAAGATGATCACCGGCATGGGTGTAGGTGAAGCGCCGCTGTCGCCGCTGAATGTACCGTCAGGCATTTTTGGTTTCAAGAACCGGCTGCCGTGGAGGCGGAACACAGCCAAGTGATGTAGTTTGTTTCCTGCTCTAGGGGAACGTTTTCTATGAGCACTTTGCTCGCTTACATTCCCTCACCTTCCACCCTCGTTTGCACATCTCTTTTATCCTTTTTTTATTCTTTCCCCCGCTATGTTCGTTCTCTGCTACTCTTTCCTTGTGCGCGTGCAGGACTTGATTGAGGCCAGTGGCCTCTCAACCACGCTGGATTCACACATTCACATTTGACCACTACCACCCACCACCCTACGATGATAGGAATGCCACATAACGCCCAGACACACACACACACTCGCTACTCACGCATTTTCATGCACTTTCTCCCGAACTTCGCTTGCGCATTTTGCTGGACATTACCCGCAACCCCCGGTCGAGACCATACAATCAGATCATCAATCACCCCGAGTATGACGAAGCAGTATTTTGGGCTCTGTTGAAAGCGTTGGATCGTCGTACATGGATGACCTTTCGGGATGAATATTGACACAACTGATCCTCCGAGAATTGGACAACCTCAATCTCCGTATCTACGCACAATCTATTTCCCTCATCTTTGTAGCAAATTGTTTTTTTTTGTGTCTCCCGAACCCGCGCTTTTACTAGGCCTATGCGCGCGCGACCTGGTCGAGACCCCAATCCATCTGTGCATCGTTTTCTCGTCCCTGTAGTAACTTCTCACTTTCTCCCTTGGACATTGATTCAGCGTTTGTCTCAACACTAAATATACGATGGTCTTATCTCTGTTGCCGTTGGTTTTATTAGGGATCGTTTTCCTCGGTGCCTTGAATGGGCGTCACGTAAGGCGTAGAAGAGATATGTACGATAGGGAGAGCCTTTGTTTACAAAGCTATTTAGTTTCTACTTCCCATCACTTACAACTCTGTAGGATATTAGCAAAGCGCACAGCATCCAGGTACTGACCTCCTTTCACGATTGGCCGAAAGCCTGATGGCGTGGTTCACGGATCAGTTGTCAGTGCCGTAAGCAATGTCGGGGTGTGTCCACAGGATGATAACGATACAAAAATGGGGGGGTTAATCACGATAATGACACGGGTACTATACCACGCACGAAAAGCACCAATACAGCTGCAGGGGGGGCGGCGTATTGTACGACATATCACACAATTAAAACGTGGAAACCTCTTATTCAAATTAAATGGAGGAATTGGCAGGCGCAGAGTTCACGCGAATCAGCGGTGGAGAGAACGTGAGAACGGCAATGTGTCAGTAGACAAAAGAAAACATAAATGCCATAAGAATAAGAAAGGCAAAACAGTCTTTTGGGAGTGAATGGCCGAACTCGGAGGGGTGGGGGGCGATGGGGGGCGACTGGTGGGGCTTCACAGAGTATCCGGCGTCGCCACAGAGTGGGGGGAGAGCCCAGTGTAGGCCCTACCGCTGATGTACGTGCGTGAGTTCGTGCGTCTGTGCGTGCGCGGGTTCGAGTGAGCCTGTGAAAACGCCCGAGATGGGTGCGGGCGTAGCCTGCAGTGTGCACGCAGGGATGGGCAAGGGGGAAAGAAAGAAACGGAAGGGAAAGGAAAGGAGGCCTCGACCAAGTCCCCTCCCCGCCCCACCCCACTTCAGAACCGGGATCCGTCAGATAAGAAAAGAAGGTGGTTTTTTCGAGTACCAATGCGGCGTTTACACCTACCGCACCACCGTGCGTACGTACGTGGTCATTTTCCAAGACCAGTGGTGGCGTCCTGTTTCTCTTTTGGTCAGCCGTAGCCACTAGCCCTGAACGGGGAGCCTAGACCAAGTGCTGGATCCAAAGGCCCGCCCGGCCTTCGCCCACTCCCTGGCGAAAAGTCAAATCATTTGCCCGAGGCGCAAGACCTGCCGCGGTTCTCGTCGACGGCGCAGAGGTGTACGTACGGTAAGTGGCGGGCGCGGGGCCATGGAGCCAGGAGTTGGCGAACAGGGAAGGCCAAAAGTTGGGCGCAATATTATCTCTGATTGTTGATGTGCCGGGTTCTACGGCCAATGGCGTGAGTGTGTACGGGTACACGGAGTACTGTTTTAGCAGAGCACCGGCATCAGATGCCACCGAATCCGAAACCTCAGGACCATCACATGGCCAACGTTGACAGTTGTCTTGCAGACGATTCATTTGTGCGTAACAGAGGGGGGAAGATCAGGGTCCCTGGAGAGTTAGGGCCAACATCAAAATGTGTTCCGAACCAATGGTCGTTGGGAGTCGCGCTCGTGCGCAGCATCAACCAGGAATCATCGCCCAGAAAGGGTGTGGAAAGTTGGGATGGAACGTGCTCTACTGTACTGTACGGGGATCAAACGTACCGGAGGTGCCGACTTAAGAGGGATGGTGAGGTGCGATGAATGGGGAGCAAGAAGCAGTGTCAGAGTTCGCACTGTGCAGTGTAGCGCCAACCACTGCCAAATCTCGCAGATGAATCGAAGTTGATAACAAAAAAAAAGAAACAAATGACCCAAACGGAGGCCGAATTTCGGATGTACTCTAGCAAGGGACCATTGTGATACGTGGCGCCCGGAGTTGTCCTCATTTATGTTCAAGCTTCAAGACCCACTGATAAGTAGCGAATCTCCGGATGAACTTAACTGGCCTTTCCTCGATCCTGAGCAGGCCATTGGTCCTGCGGCTTACGGTACAGTGAGTCTTGGAAAAGCAAAAAAGAAAAGATACGGAGAGAGACTGTGTTGGTTTGCATTTGCGCACAGGCGCGGTCGCCTGTGGAGTTCTTTGCCAAACGTGGTCTGCTGGTTGTTGACGTATTACATCACTACAACTTCGGCGGGCCTTGTCCACCAATAGACGGACACGGCCAGACGTGTGTGGGAGATGCGCCACATTTCGATGTGACCCAAGCGAAACACAAAAATGAACCTAAGAAAGTGAAATTAAAGGATGCGCGCGCCACTTGCGAACCACGTTTACGGTATCATGTAGGCTTGCGGGAAAAAGTGGGTTGGGGGTTTGGGGGTTTGGGGGAGGGATGGTTTGAAGCTAGGCCTGGTCTTCCCGGGCGACGTAACAATGACCAGAGACTGAGAAACAAAAAATCCACGATGGTCAAATCAGGAAGCCACACGATGCAACGGTGGGAACGAAAGAAAATGGGGGAAGGTTCGATTGCGTGCTTTCGGGCGGCAAAAGGATTACAATTCTGACAGCCGGGAATTTGAATAGGCGACGTTTCGAAACCAGTAGGGTTCTGTCTCGGGATTTGAAGAAGATAATCTAGGTGGGGGGGGGTGTTGGACTCCAATCAGCTGATTGGATCAAGTGTATCGGTATCGGGGAGAGTCAGGGACCGTGCTTAGCATCAGCGACAGAACCTTGGTGGGCTTGACAGAGAAGACGCGGTAACGTGTGATCAAAAGTGAAATTAAAGGGAGTCTGTTGTGTGCATTGTCCATTTGCTCATTGCCATTGCCCATTTCTACAGTGGTCAAATTCGAGAGGAAATTATTGACGGAATTAGCCGAGATGATTCCCATGATTTGTCATGCATGAAGGATCGTTAGTTCATCCCCAAATGGCTCTATTCCAATCTTGTCTTCAACAATCAGCCGCTCTGGGAGATATCAAGAAGAACAAGAAACATGAAGGTTCAACCATGAGAGTGACTCATTCAGCATGACACTCATCGGTAATACTTTAGGTTGCCGTTGAAGGCTGCTGTCATGGCGAACTTGACGCAATTTACGGCCACATTCAAAAGCTGGAGGCACAAAAACAGTACAAAGTAGATCTGCTCTTGATATGTGGCGATTTTGAAGCTATCCGCGATAAAAATGACCTCCAAACAATGGCCGTGCCGCAAAAGTACAAACGAATGGGTGACTTCCACAAGTAAGCCTTCGTTTGTCCGTCCAGCAACGGTCGTGGAATCGACTTTTCATTTCTCTCAAGGTATTATACGGGTCAGGCCGTTGCACCAATCTTGACCATAGTCATCGGCGGGAATCACGAAGCGTCCAACCATCTGTGGGAACTGTGAGATCTGGCGCGTTCCTGTGCGTGAACGCCCATAATTAATTGACTTGCATTTTGCAAAAAGGTATCACGGAGGTTGGCTCGCCCCAAATATCTACTTTCTTGGCCACGCCGGATGCGTCCAAGTGAATGGGATCCGAATCGCAGGTGCATCAGGCATTTTCAAACAACATGATTATCATCGCGGTGCGTGCATATCACGACGGATGCGTCTAGCTTTGGATATCTCTAACGCGATCACGCAGGCCACTTTGAAAAACAGCCCTACGACAAGTCGACAATGAGAAGTATATATCACATCCGAGAATACAATGTTCGCCGCCTCTCATTGGTGAGCAACGCAAGTGGGGAGAGAACGTGGATCATGGTTAAACCACATCTAGCTCTCTTCGCCAGACGTCTTTCTCTCTCACGACTGGCCGAGCGGTATCGAGAAATACGGGGACCTTGATGATCTGCTACGGCGCAAGCCGTTCTTTCGTGATGATATCATGTCAAACCAGCTTGGCTCACCGCCACTGATGGGCCTCCTGCGAAACCTCCAACCGACGTGGTGGTTCGCTGCTCACCTGCACACACGCTTTGAGGCGCGTGTGCGGCATGGTCAGCCTGGTCTACCTGAACCTGAGCGACCATCATCAGGACTCCAACCTCAAGTAGGCAATCCTGATGAAATTGCGATCGACGACGACGACGAGGAAGCTGGGTTTGATGCCCCGAGCGGCGGCGCGGCGACTGTGCAGACCGCATCAACGGCATCGCAAAACCCAGACGAGATCACGCTTGAGGATGAGATCGAGACGGTTGAGCCTCCGCCCCCGCCACCACCCGAGACAAAGTTTCTCGCGCTAGACAAATGTCTTCCCCGCCGCCAATTTCTCGAGGCGAGTGTCCCCCCACATCCCCAACAGCCGTCGTTGACACACCTCACCCCGTAGGTGGTCGATATCCCCGCACCGGAAGATGGCGTCTCCCCGTCTCCCGCAGTCGCACTGTCATACGATCTCGAATGGCTCGCTATAACGCGCGCCTTCCAGCCGTATCTCTCACGGCGTCGGGAGCAAGCGACGTACCCGGACCCCGCCGTGGCACGCGCTGCCGTCGCGCGCGAGTGGGACTGGGTGCACGCGCATTTGCCACTGAAGCTCGGTGATGGGTGGCGCGTCGACGCGTGCCAGCGGTTCTCGAGGGACGGCGGTGGCGCCCGTCAGCAGACAGAGGCATTTGCGGCGCTGCTTGAGATGGAGAACGTTGTACGGTAGGAAACAAACATGCCTCTGCAGCTCGCCTGGGGTGTGAGTGTTGGAGGTAAGGCTAGGCTAGGCAACGCGCCGGTGACATAGGGACCAGTGGTGGGAGGCGGGTTGGTTAAGGGAACGTGGGGTGGGTACGGGGGTATGGTGTCTCATCAGTTGTCTGGAGATGGGGTCCAATCAATATTTTACGGGCTAACGTGGTTGTCTCGGTCTTCAAGTCGGGGGTCGTCCTGCTTGTCCGCCACAGCGACTAGACATCATCCCCATCGGGTTAGTCCTCCAATCCAACGATGCAACCGGTTAACACCTCTCGGTGTCATTCTGACTGTTTTGCCGTTTTACTTATCGTTACTTTTGTCGCAAGCCGGTTCTAGACAGACAACAATATTAATGTGGTGTCGCAGGTATTTAACTTTTTTTTTTCAAGACTTTCCGCAATCACTTGGCGAACCTGATCATCAATCAGCAACCATTGATACCCCCCTTCAACACTTGGCAATGGCGTAGCATACGCTTGGTTAAACTGGGCTCGGCTGGTGGCAACTCGCCCCCCCTTTTTTTTTTGTTCTTCCATGTATGGCGTTTTCCAGACGACACTGTGCCAACTATGCCCAGGTCTAGACATGTGACCTTTTTTCCCATGTTTCTCGTAAGTTGTCCCACGTCCCATATCTACGTGGATATGTATGCACGGACGAGAGCGACGTAATGTATGCAAACCTGCATCGATCATCTGAACACCGCCACCACATTCGAACTTATTGATGTATGCTCGCACAGTGGGCACGGCTTTGTTGAAACAACAGGTAAAAGAAGCAATCATATCATACTGTGTCAATCACATCGATCAGCGGCGCAGCGTAGTTTATTACGTGCTGATGGGGTAAACGTAACGTACAGAAGAGCAGCACGCCACCATTCGTCCTTCCGTAGGGTCCGCACAGGGTCCGCAATAGGCCACCCGTATATATTCCGAGATCTGAGAGAATGCGGGCAGGACGGAGGGGGACGAGGCCTTAGGTTTGGAACACGTATGCCGGAAAGCTAACTGTGGCTCGTACTCGTTCTGTCCCAAGTGTGGACTCCTGTTCCCGAAGACAGTCACAAGTTATTACTGCAACAACATGCGCTCAGCAGACCTCGTGAGATCGCCTGGAGGAGTCGTTATGTTAAGAGGACGAAACAGCACAAACAAAAGTCCCCGGACGGTTCACACCCATCTGATAAAGCGAACGAGTGAGGCGTTGCGTGTGAACCAAAAAAAACGAAAAAAGAAAAAGTTCCGGGTCGGGTTGAGCGGGTATGTATGTAAAGGTACGCGAGCTATGCGAGAAAAAGAATTGGTTGGGGCACTGTGGTGTGCAGTAAACTGTATTAGAGTCAAACACCGCCAAGTTAACGGTATTGAAAAAAAATCATATTTTTTTATTTGTCGAAACTGGTTAACCGTTTGGTTAGTGAGACAGACAAGAAAGAGAACAGACATCGCCGTCTCCCGTACCCGGACGTCGCCGATCGGAACGATTCGCGTCGATCAGCGCGTAACGTATTTATGACCTGTTGTAAGCGCACGTGAGAGGGGAGCGGACACCCGTGTATACAATGACGGCTCAGTTGGAGAAAAGCAGCAAGGATTCGAATAAAAAGATAGACAAGACAACATTGGCGAATGTCGATGAACATTGATGGGAAGGGAAAAAAGTGGACCGGTCACGCTGCTGGTTTTTTTTTTTTTTTCGTTCTAGACCGTTCCTCTGTGTTTCCCCCCGGCTGTCCCGCGTCGGTCTGTCGATTCGGAGTGGGTAAAGAAGGGGCCGGACGATTGGATGATAAGTTGTGAAAAAAAGTCGGAAAAGGTGGTGGATTGGTACCGAAAGAAGGAACGCCACCAGCACTAATGTGATGATGGTTTGTTCAACCAGAAGAGTCCGACGGGTGGTCAAGACAAGAAACGATTGCTCTTTTGAGCGGACACAAAGAAATGATTGATGGGGGATTCGGAATCTGAATCGGTCAGATAGTCGCGCGCTCATCTCACGGGTGGCGAAACCGGGCATCAGGCGAGAGGCGCTAGGCGAGAATTCCTTCTGTTCTTCTCTTTTTGAATGGGTATTCTGGAACCGATAGTTCATATACGTAAGCAATCCCAACTTGTTTTGGTACCTTGCTGTAATTTGCCGTAAGGCCGTAAGGGACTGTGAGAGAAGTGTGCCAATTGTCATTAGTCGTCCTTTTCTGCTCAGAGGCGCGCCTGGGTAAATGTTGTATACTCCCGTCCCTGTTACATACGCCGGCTTCTGGTGAGGGGGTTTAACTTTACTACGACCCCGGATCCGCATAGACAATGAAGAAGCACGGAGATAAAAAAAAGTCACACTCTGGTCCGACCCGACCGCATTGGAAGGGCCACGGCTTTGGACTGATGTGCGGGATGAGAAGGTGCGCTTCGGTTCACGTTTGGAGAGGTTGCGCGCAATGGCTGACGTTCTCCGTGAGAAGCGGAACGCAGCTGGAACTGGGGAACCCAAAAAAAAAAAAAGAGGATTTATACTCCGCAACAAGTGAGAGCGATATTCTAGAGTACGTATGTGAGAGGGTTGGTTGGGGATTTGGAGGAGGTGAACACGTGGGGAAATAGAGCGGAGGTAGGGTCATCAGGAACGGGGAAGAGGGTGAGAATCGGGATCTGCAGGGGAAAGGGGGGACAGAGTGGTGTGGAGGGGGATGGATGAGTAGGGTAGGGTAAAGGGGGGGGAGGAAGAGTGGGGCGGGGCGGTGGATGAATGATAGAGTAAGGTTCGAATGGTGGTGAGCATTAGTCCTAATGAGGATAAGAGCAAGGAAAAATCGGATCAGGAACGAATTGAAGAACCGGGTGGATGGCTGTTGGATAATAAATAAATAAAGAAAAAGATAAGGCACGGAAAATGCTTATAGATGGGTTTGATTTCTCTCTAAAGGGCTCGTTTACCCCTTCCCTCGCCTCTTTCTCCCCGACCCGTGTAGAGTTGGTGACCCATGGACACCTCGGCCTCGGATTCCCCTCACAGAGACATCGCCACCACTCTCGTCCTCCCTCAAAACAGCATCCAGCCCCAACCTCAACAGCAGAACGGCGCTGGTGTTAACAGGCGCTATCGTCCCGCGCCGGCAAAAACGTTCCAATGTCGTGGTTATGGCGATTGTCGCATGGTTTTTAGCAGGAGCGAACACCTGGCCAGGCACATTAGGTCCGTGTTCCTTGCCCTTCCTCCGTTCGTTCCTCGTCCCGTCCCTGGCTCATCCATCCTTGCCACCTTCCATCCATCCATCATCCTACAGGAAGCATACTGGCGAACGTCCTTTCACTTGTCATTGTGGAAAGCAGTTTTCTCGCCTCGATAACCTCCGCCAGCATGCGCAGACCGTTCACGCCGATAAGCAGGAGGCTAACGAGCGCATGATGCGCGAGCTCTCTTCCTTGCATGCCACAATGGCAGCCGCCAACAAGGCTACCCAGCAGCGCGGCAAACGTGGTGCCCAGCACTCTCAACCCCTTGCTGTCTCGTTGTCATCTGACACCGTCTCGGATGCATCTGGCGATGCCCACCACTTGCACCATCAGCAACAACCCCAACCACCACAGCACCATCACCATCACCACCATCAGCAGACCTCTACCGGTGGGGTTAATGGCGGTGGTCCGGGCGGTCCTGGTGGTGTCAAGCAGGAAGATATGCAGCCGTCCCTGTCCTTGGTCTCTCAACGTCCGGGCACCAGTACCGGCTACGAAGGGGAAACCGATCTCCTTTACCACCACCCTTCCGCTCCTTCTCGTACCTGGTACGTACAAGACGCAGATCGCTCCCATTCCCGTCAAGCCAGTAGTCATTCCTTTCGTGACCCCGGCCAGTCCTTTCGTGCCCCATCCGCCGCATCCCCCACTTCGCCTGCATCCTCAACCGCTCCGTCCGCCACCAATTCTTCCTCATCCCCATCCACACACCAACCCCACCCCGGCCAGTCCTTTCTCGCCTCAGGAGAGTCATTCGTCGAACTCGGTGTCTCCGATCTCCCATCCGCCACCTCATGGTCTACATCAACAACATCCCGCCCCACAGATGTCAGACCCAGCTCTAGCAGCAGCAGGCCACACACTGCATCTCGCGAATCTGCAGACTCACATCCTCGAACACTCCCACCCCTCTCAGCTGTCGTCTCCTCATCACTCCCCTCATCCCAATGGGGTACCATCCCCACACAATCCCTTTTTCCCATTCCCTCAGGCCCAGGCATTGTCCCGGGCAGACCGTCCACCGCTACACGTCCAGGCACAGCTCCCGCCTCGTACTACGCCTCCCAATCCTTCAGCGGCGGAGGATCTGGAGTGGTATTATCAACGGCAGCAGCAGCAAACCCCTACGGACACGAGTTGGTCCGGTCATATGGCCCCGCCGTTGACCCCCCAGTCGGCGGTGGATACGACTCGCCATTTTCTTTCCATCCACCGGCACTCGCCGACCAGCCTCTCATCCCACGGAAGCGACCAATCTCTGGAATCGACGATGATGACCGGGAACGGCTCGGCTCCTCCGCAGGCGGCTCGGAGTCTCGACCTCAATCTCGGAGACTCTCAGTCATGGAACTCTGCAATGACACAGATGCAGATCCCTCCGCTCGACCCTTTTTACCACTTTCAGCAATCCCGGGTGTCCCAGGCTCAACTTCGCGTCCAGGTACCGCCTCAACGAGCCTCGCTGCACTCGCAATCGGCGATGGCCCCACCTCGTACGAACAGCCGTACCGGCACCAGTCACCCGTTCGCACAGGAGTTCAACCGGCAGCAGCATCAGGACATCCAGGCCTTTCAAGCCCAAGCGCAACAAGTTCAGGCACAAGCGCAAGCGCAAGCCCACGCGGAAGCTCAGTCGCAAGCACGAGCCCACGCATCACAGGACGAGTTTACCAGCAACAGCACTTCCAGCAACAGCACCAGCAGCGTGCATCCGTTTTCGGTAACGTCGTTCCCACAGCCGCCGTTCTTCGCCATGGTGGAGCCTCCTCTGCATCACCTCCCTTACGGGCAGTCTCAGGCGTCAGCGCAGGTGGGCCCGGGATCACGGCCGCGTACACCTCCCCAGGGTCCAGCCCCGGGTCAAATGCAAGCGCTCCACGCAGTTACGGCACGGCAGACCCTCGCCGTGAACGCGCAGAACAAGTTCGCCTCGCGGTCTCTTCTCCCCACGCCGCCTCTGCACTTGGAATGAGGGTTTGAGAGTTGAAGGTGCTTGCCGCCCTTCCTTCTCTTGTTCCGTCCTGGTTCGTGCTTTTCTGCCTGATCACGGCCTTTGGCTGTGATAATACCTCTTACTGTTTTCCATTCCTGTTGGGACTTTTGCACGTTCGGGTCTGTCTGCCGTTCGCTCTTTTTTTTTCCTTCGGGTTTATGTTATGCGCTGCTTTCTTTGCTCTCTTACCACTCAGGTGCATACTTCATATACTTCACTCTACCTGATCTACTGTGCCCCCCTCCCTTTTTTACCAATCTCATCACAATATTTCCCCGCCAGTACCAAAATCATATCCCCTTCGTTCTTTTACTTTCCCTTTGTTTGTAAACCCTCTGATTCCACGGTCTCCTCGTTACCCCCTTCCTTTGGATTCGCTGCGTGTTTTATATTCTTATTGTTGACCATGTAACATGTGTTGCCGCTGTTGTGTTGTCCTTCCTCGCCGTACATCCCCTACCCTCCTTACCAGTACGGTTATTCGTGCTGCACACCCGCGCCGAAAAAAAAACGAATGTGATTTTTCCTCTTCTAGCCACCTTCATCGATAGTGATGACTGAAGTGCCCATTGCCCAACTTGCTGAATGTGCTACAGCGGTGACGTCAACATAATGAGTGATGGCGAAAGCGAAGGCCAGAAGGGCCGAAGTGCATTGGGCCAAGAATAGATGAAGAAGTGAGAAACAACGGGCAGGGTCCCGTGCGATCGGAGGTAGAGCGCGAATCGATGCCAGTGGCGAGGCATGCGCTCAAACAACTGGCAACATCACCTGCACCTGTATTCTACCGGACTGGACTGGTCAGACTGGACAAGACTCGTAACTGTAAATCCTTTTTGCAGTACACGAAAACGGTGCAATACTGTACGGCAAGAACTTATCTCCCCGGATTGTGTGTGACGTGTGACCCCCGGTCCAACCTTCGTCAACCGGGTCCATCCCATTTGGCTAATGCGTGCTGCGCGCGTGCGCGCGTTTTACACTTTTTCTGCATTCCCGAGTGGAGTAATGCAGCGAGCATCCTCTCCGAAATCGGACTCGTTGCTTCGTTACTCACCTGCGATTTACAACGGGCACTACCAAATTCATTTTTATGCAAGACCGGAAGAGCACAAGTAAGGTCATAGAGCGCTAGCACTGGCGAGTCGCAGTTACGATACAATTAGAGCGACGTAAGTAAGTCGCGCGCGTAACCCGGGCTCGACGGGCGCGCGCCACTACAGTACCATACACACCGGGCCCGAATTTTGAATCCGATCTGTGTAATGTAATGGATCTACCCAATCTTGCCCCGCCCGCCCACAGCATCAACCATCTAAATTTTTTTTTCGTTCGTCTATCACAATCTCTTCGTCCCAGAAGCGCCTCGCCTGGAGGATCCATTACAGCTTCGGCACCAGAAGAAGAAACAAAAAAAAAAAATACGCGTACCGCAAAACGCGAACGATACCTTATAGGCCTTAATCCTAATCCTTAATCCATTCAGCCAGCATTCTCCGCGCCGGACCCGGGCCTATCTGATGTGAACGGTACAAATCGAGCTCGTTGCCAAATCTCGTGTTATAGGCTTATCAGTTTGTGCCATCTCATGGCGTATCAATGGGCTATCAACTGATCCATATATCCCACCCAACCTTACGGTCCGAACATTCCGAATTCTGGGCATATCGAGAGTCGGTCACGCGCGGTGGTCATGGCCGTGGTCGTGGGTGGTGGCTGGGGGTATGAATAATTTAAGACTAATAGACATCTTGATGGAGGTCAGAAGACGAAGGAGGATGTCATACCCGACCAACTCTGGAACTTCTAGCCAACCGGTGGCACGTTCTGGCCCCCGGGCCCGGGGAAGGTTCTTCAAGTTCGTTCGCTCACCTTTCTGGATCGCCCACCGCACCCCCTACTGCTTGTTTTCTCCTTCGATTCCCTCCCACCCTGTTTTACCCTTTGCCGTACGCATATACGCAGACGGGGGTCCAGATTGGTATCAAATTCCGAGTCGGGCGAATGAGCTATTCAACGAGTACAGTAACAGAATGTACAGCCTTCGAAAAAAAAATTGGCCCATTGTTGGGACTACGGGAATTGGGCAACTTCAACGTTCTCTCCGCGCCCATACTACTAACGTGCTGTTTCTAGCGCCATATACCGTAAAAAAATTATGTTAATTCGCGCGATGATATGGTGGACGCGAACGTCTTGAAGATGGTGGTACGCACGTAGACTTCTTTACAACTTCACTCGGTGGGCTCCACAGTATGTGTGTGCGCGTGCGGTGCATGCAGCGTAGTAATGACACCAAAACCCTCTTTTACCGTTTATAACTTGGCCCGAACTCGCGATCATTCGTTGCGTGTGGCGACTGGCCATCGCCGAGCCACCGTGCTATCGACTGTAAACGTAGGATAAGTGGAACGAGACTGGACTTCCCGTAAAGCATTGATCGAGCTCAGTTTTCTAGAAGGCGCACAGTATTTTCAAATCCGCGTATTTCGTACTTTCTAAAAATGTCCCATATCACCGAACAAACGACTCTCAAACCTTGGGACGGCCGCACCTTCGAATACCGTGTTGTGATGTTATTAACACCTCAAACCAGTCGCGAATATGTCGCAAAAGCCACTGACACTGTGGAATTATCAGTGGAATTTCAGTAATAAACGTTATGATCGAAATGATAAGGTAATGATAACGTCATTATTATTTTTGTTGAGAACCCGAAATATGACCAGAACGGGATTTATAAGTGGCGGGCCGTGTGAAAACGCTACTTGTAATTTGCTTCAGGTGTGATTCTCCAAAACTTAAAGCGATCAGGTGTGTGTGCATCGTACCACTGGTACGTAGACCGCATGATCATGCCCACACAAGGGAACTTCACCCATTCTTTCCTCGTGGCTTCTTGATGGTGGTACGGACTGGGGCGGGAGCAGAACAAATTTCCATCGTCCTCGACGACATACCTACTGCACAGCCATGCCGTCCGCACCTTCGGTCTCAAGCGCGCGCTAGAATTGTCCCAGGGGTTGATGTAGCAGAAAATATTTCGCGGAGCGCTATCGGTCTCGTAACAGTTCGAAAACGAAAACCACGGACCAACTCGATGTTCGTGCGATGGGTGGTTATTACAGCCCCTCGGCCGATGAAGGGGGCAGCATAAGAAGTCCAAGCGACGCAAGGTGTGTTTTAACCGCTCGTATCAGTCAAATTACAAAGATGAAACATACGGAAAATCAAACGCTGTCTCGGGAATTCGTACTCGTCTTGAGGTTGGTCCAGTAGCACATGGAGGCTACGGATATGTTTTGATGAGAAAACTTTGCGCGTTTTGAATGAAGCATGCATTTTCTCCCCCCACCTTTTTTTTACTCCCGTCCACGCGCCGCTGGCTTTTGAGGCTGGCGAAAGAGAGGATCTGAATCGGTGCCCGACCAAAGCAACCACTCGGTCGCATCTGAGGAATCTTCCATGACGTGATCCCCTTCTGGTAAAAACTCGACTACTGTAGTTTGATTTACCGCTGTCACTCTCATAGGCCGCATGCCAGTGCTGCAGTAGTGGTACAGTCGAAGCCCTCTTAACCCATAGCCCTGAAAACCCATACTCCCTCTAATCCCATATATATTTTTTGTTACGGACTTGGTATGCAGGGGAAGCGCGCAAATAACCCATAGATCCCTCATACCCTGTAACCCATACTGTTTGCGGCCCAGGACCCATACATAGTACTAGTACAAGTTCAGTTAGAACATTGTAGCTGACATGAATGACGGAGCACAAACCAAAAATAATTGAATTTCTCGTGAAAACCATGGGGTCAAAGCAGCTTGAGGTCCTCCGATAGGCTCCGAAAAGGGCATTGATGACCCAGTTG
>Ga0307510_10000855_pt1 | contig 31958 bp, 37 predicted proteins | sample 12_EM_MG_FD_207224 | JGI IMG/M metagenome (GOLD analysis project Ga0307510, IMG submission 207224) | Populus trichocarpa ectomycorrhiza microbial communities from riparian zone in the Pacific Northwest, United States - 12_EM | ecosystem: Host-associated > Plants > Roots > Unclassified | place... | reverse complement strand
TGAGATAGATTATGTACGTCTGAATAGTCTGTAATATTAACCGGAAAGTCCAGAACAGTCGTCGCTACATGTCCCTCTACTCGAAACAACTCGCCTCATCACAGGTATACGTACGAAGCCAAAAGGACAAAGACGGCAGCCGGGACCGCGAGAACAGAGTTTCCGCTCCGGACGGCGGCGTTGTTGCCGCTACCGCTACCGCTGCTCGCGGTGGAGGCACCCGCGCTGCTGGTCACGGTCGCAGATCCAGAGGTGGCGGGTTTGAGCGTCGAGGAGACGACGGGCGAGGTTGCTGACAGAGTGACGGTTGCTGTGCCTTCTTCTACGTCAAAGTACATTCCCTGAAAAAATAAAATTCCGACAAAGCGAAAAAAGACGCCCGTCCAAACCGCAATCAGTAACGGGACCCCTGTGCCTGGATAGCGGGCGCATAAAAAAAAGGGACAAACTCACCGCGACGGGTTGGCCGAGGTTGCTCGTCTGAACGAAAGTGCGAGGAGGGGTTCCCATGTCAATGGTATATACTCATATGAAGCGCTCGTTGGGGTTGGACGTACCGAGATGTAGTCTGTGAGATGGAAGACCGAGACTCCGACGTTGGGCTGGCTCAAATTCGCGGGCGGCGAGAACGAGGAAGGCTGGGGGAGCAACAAGAGGACGTAGCTGGCATAGGGACGTGCGTGTCAGTGCGAACGACGCGCTCTTTCACGCGTTTTAGAGAGATCCGACTTACCGATGCGGTCCACTGCCCTCTGGCGGAGCCGGTCCAGCATAATCGGTGATTGCCACGCCACCCGAAGTCGACACGTTCAGCGAAGAGGAAGTACCTGAAGAAGAAAAAAATATAGAATTACATGTTCATGAGTTAGCAAGGGGGGGGGGGGGGCACGACGACGCACTTTGCAAGGTGACACTGTTGACGAGCCAGTGGCGCGTCTGCCCGACAGACTCGTTCGTGCCGACGACGTCCGCGTCAGCCATGACGAGCGTAAAATTCCCCGTGAACGCACTGCTCCCGGTGGTCGCGGGCACGATGGTAAGTTCGGGCGTGGAGGCCACCTCTGCAAAAAAAGTAAAAAGAAACGCAATCTCGCTCAGTCGACAGAGCAAGGCTTGGGGTTGTGGGGATTGTGGGAGGACTCACGCTCTTTGGTCAAGTTTTGGCCTGGCGAGATGGCACCGACACCGGGGAACGTGACGGTCATGACGGCGGTGGGAGTGAAGGTCGAGAGGAGGGAGGGGACGAGGTCGGCATTGGTGAAATGAGCCTCGATAGCGGCGATGCCAAGGGCGGTGTCGTTGGTGGACTGGGCATTAACGAGGGGGCCCAGGAAAGAAAGAGCGAAAGTGGTGGCGAGGAGGAACATGATGGTGGTATACTGTCAAACAACGCGTTAACGCTCTGGTGGCGCGCAACACCACTATAAACACATGGTGACAACGCATCACCACCCATGCGGTCAATCGTTTTAATCTGAAAACAGTAATATAATATATAAGATAGTGGTGCTGTAGGTACAAGAGTCTTCTATTGTACTGCGAGGGTGTCTAACAATACATAAATCAATAGTCCCTTCCGGTACTGGTGTCCGAGCCATCTTCGTAAGTACTTGAACCAGCCGAGAACAGTCCAAGACGTGGTGCTTGACTCTCGGAAGGACTACTCAGGGGACTCCCCCCAGCGGCCTCGAGCTCCGCTGCGAGCGCCGCAGCCAGGTTACCCGTCCGTAATCGACGCCGCCTGGGTGCCGATGGTATCGTTGGCGACAATGGCGCGAAAGATTCCGAGACGAAACCGTTCGTCTTGAGCTGTTCCAGCATGCCTCGCGCAATGTCCGCCGTAGTACCGCCCAACGCCGAAGCGGGGGGCGTGTCCTTGTCCGGAGGCGGCGGCAACGTCGGTTCTCTCGTGCTCGTGCTGATGGCACTGGGACGCGCTCGACGCGCGCGCCGGCCCACGTTGTCGCCGTTCCGCAGCTTCTCGAGCAAGTTGTCGAGAGCAGCGGTCTCTTCGGCTTCTTGTGCCTGTGATTCATCTGTTGCTTTCTTCCGATTTGCCTTCGCTTCTTCTGCGACTTTCCTGCGCTTCTCCAGCGCGGCCTTATCTTCCGCGGCTGTCCTATTCTCCGTCTGACATTTCTACAACCCCGCGCCACTGAGACATTAGAATGAGTAGACTGGTAAAATCACGTACGCGATAAGATGTGATGAAGGTCTTGAAGATCCCATAGAATTCCGAGGATGTCATATTCTTGTCGTCCTCTCCAAAGTATCTCACCACCTCCGTGAACAGAGAATCTGCAGCGTTGACATCATCGATGAGGTCTTCCAACTGCTGGGTCGCTTTTCCCGCAAAGCCCCACATCTGCTTGGAATACCGGTCGTTCTGCTCAACCTCAGAGAAATGTTCGTTGAGTTCTTGCCGAATTGCCTTGAGCCCATCCCGCAATTCGGCAAGACCTTTCCTAACATCTTGGAGGTTGACTGAAAACGAACACCATCAATCAATGTCGTGAAATGTGAAATGCCAGAAAAGAACTTACCTCGATAAGCCTCCGCGGGTTTAGTGAGCTCGTCGAGGAAGTCCTCCATGGCAGAAAAATGCTTTGCCACTGTACGCTCGAGGAAATGCAGGAGTGTTGTATTATTCACCGACTTGGTATCGACGAGCTGGGAAGGTGAATTCATCAGACCCAGGGGACAACGATATGCAGACCATGTTACCTTATTGATGCTGCTAACCCTGAAACCGAAAGCCCCGCCCTTAATACCAGCTCCATTCATATAATTCCCGACGAGCAGAATAAGCTGTTCGAGTCGCGCCGAAGGTCAGGGATGCGGGATGGTTGGAAACGGAGGACACACATTTAATAACTCTTTGAAGTGGCCAGCACTCATGAGACTCTTTCCGGCATCTGATAATTTACGAGCGCTCTAGAATCGGGGTTCAAGGGTGCTCATGTCAAATGTAAAGATGAAGCTCACCTCATCAAGTAAAGCCCACTGTTCATCGAATGATATTCGGTAAAGCATGCCATCGATACGTTGGCCAAGTCGCTCTATTTGTATCAGCTTGACCATGAGGCGGTCTGCAGGGTGCAGGCTAGCCAACTCCTCTGGTTCCGAGTTCCGGTAAACGTTTAGCTTGCCAACCTATGAGATGAACGATCTCAATATCTATTCACGAGGTTAATAATAAGGCACGTTGGATCACCTGTTCTGGGTTTGGGATCACTCGCTTGAGTTCACTCAAGAACACCTGAGTGCACACCACAGGGTCGAATTCCTTGATGCCTTGAGCGATTTCCTCAGGCGCGAGCTTCTTCACTCGTTGGATCAAAATTTCTGCGGCACGGGATCAGCGATTCCTAACCGGCCTAACATAGAAAGATACGAACCGACTCGCTTCTTTGTTTGAGGATCAAGAACACTCTTCAATTCTGCGCGCTTCTGTCGGGCTAATAATAACAAACGAGGTGAGTATTCTGGAAGCGCCCCAACACCACAAGGGGAAATAGGCCTACCTAAGAGATTGATCACGAGTTGTTTGGCCTTAAAGTCTTCCTCCATTTCGAGCCAGATCCCATCGTGAGATAACTTGGCTATCATCTCGGTTTCCTTGGAATGTTCTTCCTCCTGCCAGAAAGTCTTGGAAACTTGCTGCTGATGGAGCTTGTCCCATTGCAACTGCTTCATCTTCGTACTCGGCGTGATCGGCATGTCTTTCCGTGCCAACACCGTCACGTTCAGATTCGCACCCAGGAGCATAGACCCCCGTATCGAGCCAGGGTTCGAGCTCATAAATGAGTCACGACCCTTGCCCGGAGGTGGTGGTGGTGGTGGTGGTGGCGGCGGCGCACCAAACGCAGCGGTGGGTACAAGACCGAATTTCCCCCCAGGTGGAGGTGGCGGAGGGGGCGGCGGGGGCGGTGGTGGTGGGAATCCTGACATACCAGGCGGGGGCGGTGGAGGTGGTGGAGGCGGTGGGGGTGGGGGTGGAGGCGCCGCTGTGTCTTCATCAGCCTCGGATGCAGGCTGGTCTCGAAGCGTTTGGGCATTGTCCGATGGGGTTTGACCACGTTTAGATGCAAAGTGCTTGCGGAGCTGTTCCGCGAGCGAGCCGGCGCCAGGCGGGCGAGTGCCGTCCACGGAAGATGCGGCAGACTCCTCCGCCAGGGTCGTACCGCTCAGCGTCGAGTGGTCATGGTCGCTATCTTGATCCTGGTCCTCACGAGCTGAGGGTCGTACCGGCTCACCGACAAGGAGGCGAGACCGCATTGGCTTTTTCGAGGGCGAACCGTCGTCAACCAAACGGCGATCTTTGGGGCGCGGGGATCTGTTCATGCTTCTCGGACTGGCATTACCATCTCTCGGCGCGTACTATTTCGAGTCAGTATCGCACGAAAAAGTATATATCTGAAAACAGCTCACCATCATCACGCCGGCAGCCAATTGTTGTTGGATCTGCTCTTTAACATCTGCCTCATCAGCATCCATGAACTGCGATGTTCGTCCATGTGGGCCGTCAGATAAACGCGTCGTTCTCGGGCTATGCTGACTTCTCTTGGTGTTAGTTTGTCGCCTAAGCTTCGTCTTTCCGGGAGTGGCATCTGGATCATCATCAGACTGGTCCCCGTCGTCATCACCTCGGCCCCCATTTCTCTTCTGGCGCACAGAGTATCTGTCGCGGCCCTCAAGAATGTTGATCGTCTTACTCCTCTCCATGTGCTTCTCTAACGTCGCAATGAGGGACTTGCGGTCCATGGTTTTGCCGTTCTCCATGATCTTGCCCACGCCGTCCGCGCCGAGTTCCTTGAGCATCCGGAACAACTCCATGATCTGGGCTTCGAGCTGTGTAATTTGGTCCTCGTAGTCTAGCTTCTGTGTCTCCAGCTGCGTTTGCAATCGCCCCGTAGTCTCGCGCGAGATTTGGAGCTTCTCCTCCAGGCTAGCAATCTTGCCTTTGAGGACACCAACAAGGCCATCGCCACCGTTCATCACCTCGCCTTCGAGTGTGTCCTTTTCGAGTTGGAGACGACGAAGGTCTGCACGCATTTTGGCAGCCTCGGCCTCCAACGTTCGGTACTGGTCTGCGTCATTAAATTGGGTGATGATACTCTCTACCGATTTCCCAAGCCGCTGTTCCGCGCCAGCGAGCTTATGGTCCATGACGACATCGGTCACCAGAGAGTCTAGAAGCTGATAGTACTGCACAATCCCAGGGCCATCGTCCCGTATGAGCAAGAGGTGCTGTAGAATGGACAGGAGATAGTCGTGGGCTTTCGTGTTGTGCGTCCGAGACTTGAGTGCGGCATAGATATCCTCAATGTTAGTCATATCTCTGAGGATATCCTGGTCCAGACGTTCACGTAGTTCCTTCTCGTCACCTTCGATCATATCTTGCAGCTTGTCCAGCTGCGTGTTGAGTTGCTCAAAACTGAAGCCGCGACACAGCTCTACTATCCGATGCAACCCTGCAGTCGCCATCTGACTGTGATGGTGAATGCGAAGGTCCAAGTCGTCCGTGTTCTCCACAATGGCATTGATGAGGATGAGGTTGCTTAGCTATGAATGGAAACGGCTGATCAGAAGAGGAAGGCACTGTTAAATCCAAAGAACACGCACCGCATATTCGTTGATATTACTCTCGGTGGCAGCATTCTTTCGAACCTCCTCACTGGCACCGACCAGGCTACCCATTTTCCCCCGACCCGAGATGGATCTTTCGAAACTCGCAAACCAGTACGCATACGGAGAGTTGCCGATATTATTTGTGATGCTAACAGTCTCCAGAGCACCAGTGACGAGATTTAGTGCCTCGGGGAAACGATACGCCAGGAAGGTCAAGACTTCGACGACGAGCTTTCTAGATGCCAAGCGAGGCGAATTCAACGAAGACGCGATTTGCGTAAGCAGGAGGTTGTGGGTCAGGGCATCCTGCGTGGCGGTCTAGAGCGAGAAAGTCAAGCAATGTTTGGCAATATACTCCAAGACGTACCCCAGAGTTGAGTATCTGCTTGATACAGCGAAGGGTCTCATACTCTAGCTGATGGTCGCCTTCGGTCCTTGGGGATCGTTGAGCGTGCAAAGAAAGAGGCGACAGGTAGACAGGACGAACCTCTGCTTCCCTTTGCGGCTGATGTAGGAGATAAACTGGGTAAGTACCCGCGTTCCTTGCATCGCAATAAATTGTTGGACCCATCTGTCATCGACAGGGAGAACTTTCGTTTAGTATGCTTAAGGAGAGCGAGAAACAACATGAGACGCACCCCACTTCATGACCTCTCAACGAGACGAGGAGGCCAGACGCTTCCTTTGGGGTTATAGACCTCTCCATGAACTTCATTAGATACCATTCGGGAGACCTTTCTTCGATCATTCCTGTGCGGTTCTGCTCTGGAACCTTTCTGGCTTGTTCTTCCCTCGCCTTTTCCTCTTTCCATCGTAATCTCTCGTCACTTTCTACCATGCTCCATTTTTGCTCGATCGTGAGAGGCGGCAGGTTGACCAAGTCGCGCGTTCTCACAATATTTTGGAACATGGCATCAATGTCTTCATCGTCCGGTCTGGGAAAGTTGAAGTCGTCCACGGTCCCATGTCTGTGGAGATGCGGAAAATGGTAGTGGCTATGGGAGGAATGGGGTTCGGTTTGGACTGTGTATCGCGACGAGCGGTTGTCCGAACGGGTCGTTGAAGAGGACGCGGGACGCAAGGTCACCGAAGAGGAGGGGGGAGGGGATGATGGGGTAGGTGGAATGGGGGGTAGGGCACGAGAAGAGTCGTGAATAGAGGAGGGGCTTCGGCGTCCTGAGGAGGAGCTTCCGCTCTGACGAAGCTTGCGGGCAGCAAATGATGAATGTGAGTTGGGAATGGAGTCGGCGGATTCGCTATACAGCGTGGACGAGTCGTCCGTCGCCACCGTCTTCAGGGAGGCGTGCGGGGAACCCGAACGCGGGATGGATGAGGTGGATGCGGCGTATGCACGCTCCCTTTCGGTTCTTGAGCGTTGTATGGCGTGAACGTTGAGATCGGTGCCATTGGCGGTGAGCGTGGGGTTCGTTATTGGCGCAGAGATGTTCCCGCTCACTGCTGAACGGCTGACGGGAATTGGGGGGCCTGCAGGGACACTGTCATACGGAACAGAGCGTAGGTCCTGACCAGATACAGAGGACTGCCGTGGGCGGGTCTTCCTCCTGCCGAAGATTGTTTCCATTGGGCGGTTTATATTCGTCGCTTGGTCGTGATGGCCGTTAAACGCGGCAGCCAAGGCCGTCGGGGGAGAGAGGTTATAAGAGAGGTGGGAGGAAAAACCCCGGAGTGGGATGAGTGAAAGGTTAAGTCGTAGCCGCGGTTTGACTTGTTGCGTGTGTGTGCCTGTCTGTGCTGTGCTGTGTGCTTGCTGCCAGTCCTGTGCTCCTGTCAAACGAGCGTCGTTGTGGCAGCGACTCCGCCTTTGTTGCTAGCGCTGATGGTTGCGCTCATCCCCCATGGACAACACTTTCAACGACATCGGCCATCAGTTGAACCCCTTCCAAGACCCTCATCGTGTCCAATCCCTTCAACCCTATCGTCGCAATTCCCTCGCACCCGTCTCTCGACTTCCCCACGACCTACTCACCGACATCTTCATCCTCATCCACCGCTCCGAGCGCATCAACGTCAAGTCTTCCTTGCGTTCTCCGCCGTGCCTCCAGGTCAGCCATGTATGTAGAGCCTGGCGCGATGCAGCTCTTCAGTGCCCCCTCTTATGGACAAACATTTTGTTTTCCCCGCCCGGATGGACCGCTATCATGCTCGAACGCTCCAGAACCGCACCTCTAATAGTCGAAATCCCGATAGAACATATAAACCTCGCCGGCCATACCTTTGTATCTTCTGTACGACTTGCCCTCTCTCATATCCACCACATTCGATATCTTTGCATCATCCTTTTTGATCGTTTCCGCGACCTTGGCGATCTTCTTTCCCCGTTTCTGACAGGATACCCCGAGATCTTGGAGGAGCTAATTTTATCCAGCTTCTCGGTCTTCCCCAATTACACGTACCCTTCGATGGAGAGCGCTCCGTGTCTACGTAGCTTGGAGCTTTATTCCTGTCATATCAATTGGCAACTCTTTTCCTCCATTGGAAATCTGACCTCTTTGGTTCTCAAGGATATCCCTATGGCCTCTAGGCCATCCATAGAAAACATCCTTTCCCTTTTACAAACGATGAACAAGTTGGAAAAACTTTCACTTATTCACGCGATCGCGGAGCTCCCCCTCAACATCAGAACACTCCCCCCCCACGATGTCGCGCCCCTTAAACTCGAAAACTTACTTCAAATCTCGCTTACAGGATTCGTCTTGGATTGCGCGAACCTTATGCGCCACCTTAACCTGCCACGTTGTAGGCGGGTCACTCTCAAGGCAGTGACACGCTGGCATATCCCCGAAGTCGCATTGGCCGTCCCACCCTTAACAAACGTCATATCTTCTTGTTTTAGTCAACTCAATAAGCAAGAATCGCCTTACCTTGCAACTATAAATCGGTCATACGACCACGTCATAGAGATGACTGCCCGCCCTGCGCTGGATTCGGAAGAACTCGCACTCTATCTTTCCTTGACATGGAACCTATCCCATCAACGGGATGTCGTGGAGATTTCTCCAGGTTTTGAAAACCTCCTGTCCAGCCTACCATTAGGCCGAATCGTACACTTCAATGCCTCGTTATTTTGTCGTGACGATAACATGGAAGGTGTAGAGTGGCTCGGGGTCTTACCTCGTCTATCTCGTGTCGAGGAGGTCGTGCTAGCGGGCGGTTATGCGTACGGTTTTTCGAACGCGTTCCACGAAGCGCACACCATGGACGCGTCGTCGCTTGATGGAATCGACGTGGTCGTCCTACCCAAACTTGCCTCTCTGACGATCAAGCACGCTCACTTCTCGTTCCCACTTGGGGACACCGAACTCTTCTCTACTCTGAAACGTGCTTTGACACGACGCTTAGCACTAGAACGGACTGTCCCAAATATCACACTCATCAGCTGTCATATAACGGAGCCGCAGCTTGCGGTGTTGAATACCCTGGCATCAGAGCCGATTGACTGTACTGGCGAGCCCCAGACGTGGGGGGTTGGCGAGCCAGACGATGGGCTGAGCGACGAGGACAATCTCCCAAACAATGACGAGGATTAGTCTACGTACTTGGGAACGCTAGGCCATTTGTTTAAGTGTCGTCTGCAACCAAGCATCGCGGGACCGACGTGCATTGTAGACTGGATACAATACTGTATTAGGTACAGCCCAAACAAGTAGGGGCATTCCAGAGATTAGGACATGATAGTACAAAGATATAAATATGATTTTTTTTTTGGTAAAGCACCATGCATCTGAAAATATACCACAGTGATGCCACGTGAACAATCGAATGTCGCGATCGGTGAGCAATTATCAATCACTTGAATTTGAACAGGAACAGGTTCGCGTTGCTACGTTGCTTTACCTTTTTAACTCGAACCATCTGGAGGGGACAGCTCCGCATCCCTGCTGAAGCTGAAGGCTTCAATGGACAACTAATTGTGGACTTATCACACTGCCAGATTCAAACGCCATTTCCTAACTTGTAAGTTGTAAGTTGAACAGCCTCAACCGCCAACAGGTGGGAAAGGGAAGCTGTCAGCTGGGAAAATAGAACCAAACATACAACATCTAATCTAATCTAATCAAAACAACAAAGGGATGACGCAATGAATATCACCAAAACCAGGTTTTGGGCCTGCGGTGAGTTTATCGCAAACATCCCTACTATATACCCATCGCCAACCAGAAACCTTCCATTCCTTTATTGACATTTCACTATCTGGCTATTACAGCATGGACCCATCTGTAGACATCTCTCCCTGTGAGTCTTGGCACCCCACAACGAGGGGGTACTCGCGAAGGTGCTCGATCGGCTGACCATAGATTAACACACTCGGAAATGCCCCGCTTCGGCTCGCCCCCTCTACCACCCCCTCCCCTTAACGTACTGTTGTAGCAATCGCGCTCGCCAGCATTCTCTCCGGCATCTTCCTCGTCTCATTCATCATGCTCCTGCTCCACATTCGACTCCGCCGACGCAAAGCACCCGGCGCGTCTCGACACGCGCGTCAGCCACACGCACACACCGCCACCAATCACGACCACGACCACGATCGAGATCGCGAGTCGGACTCGGACCTCGCTTCGGAGAAGAGGTGCACCACCGGTTTCTCCGTCTCGGAGCGCGCGTCGCTCAATCTGGAACCGAACCGGCCCATCTTTGTCGACGTCGTCGTCGTCGGATCGGCCGACGGTCACGACGGTGGTGGTGGTGGGCCGCAAGCTGGGTTGCAGTTCATCTTGACGCCGCCGACGCCGGGAAAGTAGATTACGAGACAGCTTGTGAAATCTATGACAGCGATTTTTTTGGGTACGTCATGATGCGCGAATCGGACTTGTGGGTGGGCACACTTTACCGTACGCTGTCCCGTGATGTGCCCCTTTCGATCTGAGCCGCGTTGCGTTTCAAGATGAGACGTCCATTGAACGAACATACCAACTGCCAAAAAAAATATGCCGCATCAATTTCACATTTGTTCTGCTGTGGTGCACCAACGTAAGCCTCGCCTCTCAACGAGGCGAACTCGGAAACAATTCGAGCAATCAAAATTCCTCGTCATCTTACTTTCATTGAGTCACCCGGCATCGTACAGAGACATTTGACTTCCTTGAACATGTAGGAACTTTCCAGTCAGATGCACTGAATTTCAGAAGGGGTACTCGATCTTCCAATCGTTGTTGGAACCGGTGTATCTCAACATACATTCCGATTTCCTTTATTTCTTTTTCCTCCTGGGACGAGAGAACCTCTGTTTCACAGAACGAGACAAGCTAGTCGTCCTACTACTTATCATACATCCAGAGGCCCAGCAGATCCCAGACTCATCACAAACCCACCGACAAATGGTCAAATTCGCGTCGCGTGGTTTGAAATTCTGATGGTGCAGGCCCGGCTTTGTGTCTACATTGCGGTATTCGCATTACATCAGATCACGGCGGAAGAGAGGAGGGAAAAAAACTTTCACCTGTCATCTATGGTACCGCTGGCAAAGGTGGGAGTCAAAATCGCTACGAAAGCGAAGATGAGGAAAAAATTATGGCATCGTCAGCACAGCCAACCCGTCTTTCGAAGCTGTGCTTCCCCCGCTACACCACTAGTCTTGCGACCGCGCCGCGAATTCACCAGTCCCTTGCTCTTTACATACTCCATGCGGCACAAGGCGCGCACGTTTCTGACCACCAACGGCCACCTGCCTGTATCATATCCTCTCAGACCCGGCGAACTCTTGCCGCGCTTCCGCTCGCTACCACATCTCCATTGATCTCCTCGCCAGCATGCATAAGCATAGCGGCGCACAGGGTCCGCTCTCCGCTCCGATCTGGACCGCACATCGAGTTCGAACCCCCAGTGTGCCTATGACTCTCCTCTCCTCTCAAGGGCTAGTGGCCCAGATGCTCTCATCCGTGCTGCCAGCGATCCTCACCGCACGCGACCGTTGCAACTACCAACACGCGCTCGAACAACCCTGATGGCGAGCACGTAGCTCTTTGTAGCACCCCACGAGGCACCACAAGTCAGGGATGCTTGAGCACGCATCAAAGTGCGGCCACATGCAGATGAGTGTTCGCTTGGTGGACGGATTCATCGAGAAACTGGTACCACACCGGAACAAGGTAGAGGAGATTTGATAGGAGTGGGAGAACGTTCACAATGAACACGGGTCAGCTCGAGGAAACGGGTCGTCGCAGAAGGGCTGTATAACAAAGGATAGAGATGCGTAGGTTATTGCAAAAGTGTACCAGCAGCAGTTTCGAGCCAGCCTGAAGTAGAGGCATCCGAGCCAGTAGGCAGAAGGTGAGGGACTGGGATCTTGCACGGCAGTGGCGTAGTGCGCCTATCTGTATAGGATAGGATTGCAGTTGAGGGTGGGCGCTATACTTGGCGGTAGACACAAGATCTGGCATAAGAGCCTCCCTCGGGAACCACCGCCATCCGACGCACACTGTCCAGGGCCACCTACAAGTCAAGGTCTCCCTCATACACCAACTGGCACTGCAGTAGAACGACCTCCGTCATCCCGATCGCATGCTTCCCTGTACGTCTCTCGTATTCCGCCAGGTCAAAGAATGGCCTTTGGATCCAGCTATCCGTTCACCACGAAGCCATGTGGATTAGGCAACGTTCTACAACGCTTCCAGGCCCCTGTCCTTGGCCCCCAGCAACAGCCTCCTATGGCGGAGCGGAGCAGAGGGGACAAGGCGGCCTACGGCGAGCAAATCCAACAGAATGTCACCGGGTCGAGCAGAGCTCAGGTAGGGCCGAAGCCCGGGCTACTTCACATCCGGTACGGAGGTCTGGTTCCGGAGAACTTGGCGTATTTCCACTGGGATGCGACGCATAGAGGAACGTAAAGGCCCAGCGCAAGAAACGAAGAGGTGGAGCGACGCCAGGAAAGTGGAATCGCACAAAGGCGATCGGTACGTGACCTGGGCTGCGTGAGCAACTTTCCAGAACCTTGTACGAGGCTTGCTCATATAGCATACTGCGTCCGAGTTAAGTGCGAACACATCTCTGGTGCTCAATGCCCAGCCCACTCAACTTTCGACATATGATCCCGCGTCGTTCCGGCACCGCCTTCCTCGTCGCCCATCGCTACATCTTCCCGGGTGAATACACGTAGTGAACGGAATTCTGTGGGTGAAGGAAGATGCTAGGCGGGTGAGCACAAGGGTCCCGAGGCAGCACATGACGGGGATCTGTATGTGTGCCAAAAAGCGAGGGTTTTCCGTGACATGAGAACTTGCCGGGAATGTGTGCAAGGACGATGATGCGCAAGTCATAGCAAGCAAAGGAAGGTCGAAATGGTAAGTGCATGATGGTCTTCATTCAGACGCCGGTTGAATGCCAGTGCGAACCCAGCAACGCGTAGGACTGTCGCTCATGTCCCAAACCAGCGGGAAAGAAAGGCCAATTGGACCGATGGAGGATGTGGAGGGAGCCGAAAATAACTTAGGGTTAGATGGCATTCCACAGGGTTTAGGCGGTGGAATGGATCTTTGTTGGCTGCAGATGGCAAACGAAATTCGTGGAAGGCCATTGATGAGCGGCGGAATGGGAGGGCCAAGAGCGTTAAAGGCCTTCGGGAAGACATGTAAAGAGAATAAGAGGATTGGCTACAAAGCATTGATGGTGTACTCGTTGGGGACTGGACAAGGGAGACGTCACGACGCGAGACGCGAATTTGAGACGTGCTTTGTTTGGTTATATTTGCGTCGTGTCATTGTGTTACGTGATTTGTGTCCGTTCAACAACCACTTGTGATGCCATCCAACCTGGTGCATTGACTTGAGTTGTCTCTGGTTGTTCGTAAAATGACAGTATTTGTCGGCCATTTACAGGCTGGATGGAGCTGTTGAGATCCCGAACGGGGTAGTGGATGAGTTGAGTTGTCCGCCGGGAATTGGAAATGCGGCTGCCGAACGGAGGATCATGCGCCGCTTGTAATATAAAGTGAGCGACGTCGTCTCAGTTACCACACCCGACTGCTTTTCTCCTCCCAGGGCTTTACCTACCCTTTTTTTCCGCTTCGGAACAGGCCTCGTCGCTCTCTTCCCCCCTTCCTGTCCTTTCCCTCGCAATGCGCTCCTTTACAACCATCCTCGCTACCATCTCGCTCCCTCTATACGCTCTCGCCGCTCATCATGGCAACCACGCCCGTGATCACTCAGGTGTAGCTCTCCGCGCTCGTGGTGAAGTTCTTCCGAAACGCGATTTTTCTGCACGTATGACATACTATGACATCACCGTGGGCCCGTACGTTCTTTAGCTTCGCCCTCATTTTCTATACCTCATCATCTCCAAAGGGTAGCATGTGGTGGCGCACATTATGGCTCAAATGACTTTGTGAGTGATCAGTGTAATATATATGTAGTATCAACCTTCATGTTCCTCTCACACCTAGGTCGTCGCATTAAATCACCCTGTGAGTCGCTCCATGCTTCGTCTGTATTTTGCGCGGTTTTGACCAGATCCCCTCACATAGCAATTCGGTAATGCCCCAGGAACTTCCGAGTTCTGTGGGAAGTCAATCACCGTCACGTATCAGGGCAAATCTGTTGGTGCCGTTATCGTGGATCAGGTGAGTCTCGTATGTCTTTTTGACAGTCCTCCACTTATCCCTCCCCCCGCAGTGCATGGGCTGTCCTTACGGTGGCATCGATTTGACCGAAGGTCTCTTCAGAGCATTGGCTGGTGGTCTAGATGCGGGTGTAATTCAAGGCACGTGGTCCCTTGGTGGTGGTGGTGGAGGTGGTGGAGGTGGTGGAGGTGGTGGAGGTGGTGATTCCCCTCCCAAGAAAGAACATACTACGACAACTCCAAAATATACCCCGCCGAAAACCACGTCCACACCCCACCATGAGTCCCCTTCCCCCACTCCACATACGACTTCTACTCCCCCACCCCCGTCTAGCTCTAGCACGAGCACCTCTACGACGTCCAGTGAGGTCTCGACCACCAGTACGACTTCTACGTCCCAAGCGTACTCTTCTCCGCCAGCTGCGAGCCCATCCTCTTCCGTGGTTCCTTCCCCCAGTGGTGTTGCCGACCCGGCTGGAACTGTTGACGATGGCCAGACCAATGCCATCGCGGACATATACAACTGCATCACTAATCTTGGTCAGGTCATTGTGTCGTCCTAATGGAACATTGAAATCGGCAGGCTCAAAAGGACCCATATACCCAGCTTTATTTGCCCACCATTGTCTTACTTTATTATTTGCATGCTTGTCATCTATCCAGTCTCTAGCTGTGCTGTGCTGGCTCTTTCCGGCTTAGGGACACTCGAGTAGAACAATACTGTCCACTTTCGTTGACTCGAATTGCAGTACAAACGGACTTTGGTACAGTACAGTACAGTACTCATTACTTGTTTACGTCTTCAGGAATGTCAAGAGTATTTGATAGGGAAGTGACAGTAAATGGCTAGATAACGGTTGTTGTAGAGGTTGATAAGGAATCAACAAAAGCACCAATTTCCATTGACCATACGGCCAAGATTGAGGACAGGTTATCGGTGAGGAATCAAGACAAGGCAGGTGCAATGATAAGAAACTTCCCAAAGCGCGTATTTACTGACAGGACCTTGAAGTCAGCCTTTTTACCTCGTGTACAGAAACCAGCTTCCCCTTGCACTCGTCTTGCACGGGGCTCTTTCGGCCTGAATGCATCACGCACCGCAATATGACCTGCCCTGACCCTGCACGGCCTAGTAGTCCCACGCATTGATGAATATGCGACTCTTCAGGAGCAACCTTGACCCCGACAGCATCTCCATTAGCTCGGGATGAAATGGGTCCCCCGCCGTCCCGTTGGGCAGGCAGCCAAGCTAGAGGATATCCCCGGGCACTTGAGGCGTCAGCAACGTCGAGCTTTTATTACCCGGTGTAGCGGTGGATGTGTGTGAGGGTACTTGTGTAAACGGAGGAGAGGAAGCTAGAAGAAAAAGAGGGGTTTTGTTGTTGGAGGGAAACGTACCTGTTCTTGTGGTGTGCCAATTTATGTACTTATCCTTAAACGGTCCATCTGCAGACAAAGTCGCCCCAATGAAGAATAAAGAGAGCGCCGAATGGGCCTTTTTCCTTGCTTTGAAGATCCCCGGCCGCCGCGGATGCGAGCGTGGACGGCGTCTATGCTGTCCCACCTGCGCAGTGGTGGCGGAGAACCGTGGCCCGTGACCATTGATGGGCCCGGCACCAGCGCTTGTGCCCCCGCTTCTTCTTCTTGCGTGCTAGGCAGCCCTTCTTTGCTGGAGCTGGCGCAGAAAGAAGGCGGACGCCGCGGAGATTGTACGCCGCCGTGGACGCCGTCCCGCTAGGAGGGCACGGAGCTCAACGAGATAGCAGCCATCTCCTCCGTCATGCCATCCAGAGTGGGTGGTGGTGGTGGTGCCTAGCCTGTCACTTTTTCAGCCTTTGCTGCCTCCGTTACGGTTGCTGTCGCTAATGAACTCGGTGTACTTAGGGCTAGGCTCATATCGATACGCGGCTTCATCCGAGGCCGGATCGCTCGCCCGTACTGTACGTGAACGGTGACATCTGCGCCGACGACGACGCGGCCAAATCACCGTTTCAGAGGATCAACGTCGCTATATTTTTTTAAATTGTGCCCCGTCGTCTCAGTTACTCGACTCGTTCTCTCCCCCTCCCTCAGACTCTAACTCTACCCTCTCCTTCCACCAAGAACTGGCCTCGTCATTCCTTTCTCCTTCCTGTCCTTCACTCGCAATGCGCCCCTTTGCAGCCATTTTTACTACCCTCTCACTCCCTCTCTGTGTTTTCGCCGCTCATCACGGCAACCGAGGCGATCGTCATTTAGACCTAGCTGTCCGCGCTCGTGGGGATGTGCTGCAGAAACGCGACTTTTCTGGACCATTCACAACTTATGACATTACCACGGGCATGTACGTTCCTCAACTCTGCTCTCATTCTGCATGCCTCATTATCTCTGCAGTACGGCTTGCGGTGGAAGATATGGTCCAGACGCCTATGTGAGTGATCGGTGTAACGTCACGGTGTATGTTGTCAACCTTCATGCCCTCTTCTGCTTACACCCAGGTTGTCGCATTGAATGGCGCTGTCAGTCTCTATTCTTTGTCTGTCCTTTTGCGTTATATTTACTTGCTACCTTTTTATAGCAATTCGGTGAAGGTCACTGCGGGGCCTCAATCACTATCACGTATAATGGCATAACCGTTTCCGCCACTATTGTAGATGAGGTGAGTCTCGTCTCCCGTTTGAATAGTTTCCGGCCTTATCTTTCCCCCCACAGTGCCCGGGCTGTGGTGGGAGTGGCCTTGATCTCACGGAGGGTCTCTTCAAAAAATTGGCTGGTGGTAGCACAGCCGCAGGTGTAATCCAGGGTTCGTGGTCGTTTGGTTCTGGTTCAGCTCCCAAGGAAAAGCCTACTACTACCACGACTCCAAAATATACCCCGCCGCAAACCTCCTCCACACCCCATTACAATCCCCCCTCTTCCACTCCGTATACTACTTCTAGCCCGTCCCCATCGCCGGCCAGTTCGAGTACGAGTTCGAGCACGAGCACGAGCACGAGCGCGAGCGCTTCTACCAATTGTAAGACCCTCAGTTTGGTTTCGGCTGCCAGCACGACCTCTATCATGTCCCACTAACTTTCACTTTCTACCCCAGCTACGACCCCAACTTCAACTTATTCTACGCTACCCTCCGCAAGTGGCTTTGCGCAGCCAGTTGGAACCGTCGACGATGGGCAGACCGATGTCCTGGAATCCGTATACCAAATCATCATCGGGTTTGGTAATATCGTTCAGGCGGCCCAGACATAGTTGGACTTTGAATCCACAGACTTAGAAGGATCCATATACCTAGTAATAATTTGCTCATCATCGTCTTCCTTATTGGTTGCATGTCTGTCATCTATATGGTCTTTAGTTGTGTTGTGCTAACTCTCTTTTCAGCCTAGAGAGAAGAATAGTAGACCACTTTTGTTGACTAGAATTGCAGTACAAATAGACTGGTACTGTACAGTAAACAGCAATCACCGTTTGTTTGGCGTGCGATCGGGAAACAAAGAGTCTGACTCTGTGTGAGAGAACTTTCATACCGTGACAAAGGTGGGAAAAGATGACTCATGATGCATATATCACCATTCTCCGAATACCGCGCGTGTATAGGAGCACTCTGAGAGATGACCATGCTCCATAGGTCGTATATGCCTCTATCCAGAACGGATATATATTTTTACGACTTGAGTGGCGTTCGTGAAAATGAAATCGAGGTTTTGACCCCCAAAAATGCGACCTCGGTCGCACACCCGGCGCCACGCTTGATTAGGGACCATTTCCACATTTTCCAGAACGCACCATCGACGGTATTCGTGAATTATCGACAAGATCGTAAAATGGCCCCTAAAAGGACCTGACATTGACCGACAATGAACACAAAGGTGATCGAGGAAACACCCAGCACTCACAACATACTACGTGCAGCACATACCTGGATTCCCAGAGAAAAAATCAGCGCATGGCAACAGCAACGACGAGAAACTTCTCAAAGGGCGTCTTTGCCAGCAAGACCTTAAGACCGGCGTTCTTCACTCTAAGGAGCTAAGTCGGTCGTGGCAAAACCAAGGCGCTGTTCGCAGAAAGATACTTCTATGCCTTTGGCACACGTGTCTCCGTCAAACGGTTGGGGCAGCACACAGCCCCATCTAAGTCCAATCTCTCCCGCGTGGATACATAACCACTTATATTGTGATTAGGATTACATCGTATTGGATTGTCCCTCTCACCTACGACACCATTTTCGATATAAATTACATTCAGATCATATTACAACACGTACAACACGATAATAACTGTAGGATAAAGTAATATCGTTTTACCAATGTTTCTTGGTAAGGTCTCCCAATTCATGTTGTTGTGGACTGCTGGATCTGCAGCGTAGCCTGGGTTGCCGTGTTGGCGCTGTGCTCGATGAGGAACAGTACGAGGTCGGGATCACCCCGTTGTGACGCCTCATGGAGCAGGACCTACGACCATCTACCCATGTTGGTCCTGGGCTGCCACCCTGGCACCGTGCTCGTCGAGGAACTCCGCGAGATCGAAATGACCCCATTCCAAAGCAACATGGAACGGTGTACACCCACGCTGGTCCCCAGCTGTCACGTTGGCGCCTTGCTCGACGAGGAACCGCGCAAGATCGAGGTGACCCTGTTGTGACACCAAATGGAGCGGAGTCCACCCACGCTGGTCCTGGGCTGCCGCGTTCGCACCATGTTCGACGAGGAGCCGTGCAAGATCGAGATGACCGTTAATGGACGCCAGATGGAGCGGAGTCAACCCACGCTGGTCCTGGGCTGCCGCATTGGTGCCGTGCTCGACGAGGAACCGTGCGAGATCGAGGTGACCCTGTTGTAATGCCTCATGGAGCGGAGTCAACCCATGCTGGTCCTGGGCTGCCGCATTCGCACCATGTTCGACGAGGAACCGTGCAAGATCGAGATGACCATTAATGGACGCCAGATGGAGCGGAGTCAACCCATGCTGGACCTGGGCTGCCGCGTCGGCGCCGTGCTCGATGAGGAACCGTGCGATGTCAAGATGACCCCTTTGAGATGCCACCTGGAGCGGAGTCCACCCACACTGGTCCTGGGCTGCCGCGTTGACACCGCGCTCGACGAGGGCCCGTGTGAGACCAAGATGGCCCCGTTCTGATGCGTTATAGAGTAGAATCGACCCAAGCTTCGCCAAGTTGGCGCCGTGCTCGACGAGGAACTGTGCGACATCAAATTGACGGCATTCGAGCACCACATCGAGCGAAGTCCACCCATGCGGGTCCTCGGCTGCCACGCTGGCGCCGTGCTCGATGAGGAGCCGCAGGAGATTGAGGTCACCCTTTGCTGACGCCTCATAGAGTGGTGTCGACCCATTCTGGTCCTCGGCTACTACATTGGCGCCGTGCTCGATGAGGAACCGTGCTCGATCGAGATGACCCCGTCCTGACGCCTGATGGAGCGGAGTCGACCCATGCTGGTCCTGGGCTGCCACATTGGCGCCGTGCTCGACGAAGAACCGTGCAAGATCGAGACGACCATTGCAAGACGTGTCATGGAGCGGTGTCGACCCATGCTTGTCCTGGGCTGCCAAGTTGGCGCCGTGCTCGACGAGGAACCGTGCGATGTCAAGATGACCCTCTCGAGATGCCAGATGCAAAGGTGTCAACTCATCATCGAAGTCTTGAGAATTCACACCATGTGTACCAATGGCTAAGACCTCTACAACGTCGCGTAGGCCGCAAAACGTAGCATAATGCAAAGGGGTCCCATGGGGTGGAGGAGGCTTTTCATCTCGTCCGGTCCACCACAGCATCCGGGAGGGTAATGTTGGGTTACATATCCAGAGCCAAATTGCAAAATGTGGTTTCGTCTGATCAAAGAGTCGTTTCATCCCTTCAAGTACATTTTGTGACACACCCTCGAACCGGGCATGCTCAAACCAGTGCTCGCTAGCGTATCCAGTAAGAGGATATTGCCTCAGGCTGTCATCGATGTTATCGGTGACGTTTTCGGGCAGGTGCAATAGAATGCCTAGACATGCCCGGGCAATAACAGTATGAGCAGGCGACATAGAAATGTGGTAACGGCCGGAAACCGCGTCGCATTTTTTGGCAAAGCGGGTAGATGTCAAGAACTCCTTCACCGAGAAGTGCCCAAATTGCACGACTCGGGAATTCTCGACGTTGACAAGGGAAAGCAATGTCGAGCATATGGATAGCACCGCTTCCACCGGATCTTCCAGGCGGCAATCCACATGAAATTTCGGAATCGGTCCCGCGTTGAAATTGAATGCGAGAATTTCCGCTAGTTCCTCAACTCGGAGGGGGCGGGAAGCCACAACAACACATTGGAGGAGCCGCCGGGCAGCTTCCCAGTTCGCATCTTCGATCTCCCCCAACGTACGTTCATAGGTCTCATCGAGTGTCGCCGGTAATTCGTTCAGAGCACGTTCCAGATCCACTGGGAGGCATCTGGCAAGGTATTTGAGCTGGCAATCCACCCATCGAAACCTACCAAACGTATGGGTGAGTGCCGTGAAGGTATAGTTTAAAGATATTAACGCCTTACATCCCATCGGCTTTTTCAGTCAAGACATCAATCACGAGCTGCTTGTGCTTCGCGTTCCAGCTTCTCATCTTTCTATCCGTGTGAACAATCGACTCGATATAGTCCTTAATGTCCTTCTTTTGTCCACTCTCGTCTTCCACGGAAACAGAGCAGAAAGCTAGGGGCTCAAGGATAGCTTTGATGTCGACCTCCGGTCGGCTAGTCACGCATATGCGCAGGTTTTGCAGCTGTGCCTTGACAAGGTCGTCCAAGAACGATAGAACCTGCTCACGATGGAATGACTGAGTAGATGTGTATGGGCTTTCGTCCAACCCATCCACAATCAGATAAACCGGTGGTGGCCCCGGCAGTTTCACCAAGTCCACTAAACACCGGGTGAGCTCTTCATCGCGGGGGCTTTGTGTACCGTCGCCGTGTGCCGAACGGAAAGTGGAAAGAATATTGTAGTAGCAATCGGACTGGTCGCAAAGCTGGGATAACATCGATGAGAGCAGCCCCCGGAGGTCCTTCTTTAGATCGTCCCTGAAGTCGTAGAAATACATAGCGAGTGATGCGTCCCCAGATTTCCGCATTGCCTCGATGTCTTCGATAATCGCAGAACTGGACGACAACGTAAGTCCCCAAGATGAAATACGGACGGGTCAACGTTAGCGTACCAAAGGACGCTTTTCCCAGCGCCCGCTACGAAAGGGAAGACAATCAGTGTCTGCGAAAATGTAAGTGCTGGGTGGTAACTGACGTTTCCCATTAATCCATAGGAGTGAACTCGGACCAGAAGCCTTCCATTCTGAGAATGTTGTGCCGTTGACAAACCACGACCCGGTCTCTTTGTGCCGTGATCCGCGGGCGATGTTATAATTCTTCCATGGATCCGGGGGGGAGAGCCATCTTTGAATATCTCTCCGCAACTGGGCACCTGCCAGACAATCTCAGCGCTTCCGGGTAGTACTGCGAAATGTTAGGAGATAGCTGACGTTTCAACTCATTCACGTCGTTCGCCATTTTGGGTAAGATTTCTGGCACTTAGTCAGACAAGGAAGCACCTTCTTGTCGCGGACAAAACGTACTGGTGTCTCCCCGGACACCGTCAACGGATGTTTGGACGTCTAGAGAGTGATATTCAGTAGGTGTTGGATTACAAGCAGAGTGCTTTTGCTCACCGCTGACAACACCTAGGGTCTGAGTTGCGACATTTCTGAGCTCGTCTTGCGTAAGTCGGTCCAACCTCTGTAGGGCCCCCTTGATGTCCTCGTCTACCGCCTTACCTCTCAAAAGATTCTTAAGCTTGTCTGCGTCACGTTGAGTAAGGCGATACGCCAGCGAGGACAAACTCACCTCGTTTTCGCTCCCTGAGCTTTTTGGTCACCAAAGCGAGCGTGGAGATTAATTCTTCTATTATCTTAACCACTATCTCAACCACTGCGGGCGGAAGAGTTTTGTTTGTATATACACTGAGACGACCGATGAAGTTTTCGATCGACTCGAGCCAGCTAATGAGTGCGTCGAAGTTGGATATCTCGCCCTTTGCTGACTGGTTCACATGGGCGTCACAAGGAGATCTACAGATAGACCAGAGAACGGCACATACATCGAGTAGGACAGCGAGACAAGCCTGTATAGCTTTCGCAGGTGGAAACGCCTGTAAAAAAAGGTCTGAATATGAAGCGGCCATGAGCGACTTGTAACATACCAGGCCGACAGTGTCAGGGAGGGAGGCGACGGAAGAAAGTGGTGTTAGAATTGATACTATAGTCCTCATCGATTTGGTGATTCTTTCACTTTCTCTGATGTCCTTTGCTTTATCTTGCAGAACGTTATTAAAGTCCTCGACCGAGTTGCAACTCTGGAGTTGCAAGGCAAGAGGATGTTTGGATAAAGTGACGCCCGTCTTTTTCTCGTACCGCAGTAAGGCAGATTCGAGGAGCTTTTGAAAAGAAACGGATCCTGACTGGTTAGACATCTCGTGAGTACGGAAGAAATGGGATCTTCGGGGAGGGTGTGATTCGCTGTGAAGCAATGCGAGATAGTGGGAAGTGGTGGGGCAGAAGGTTTGGGCGAAGTCCGTTGTGCCGCGTGTATTAGTATTATTATTATGTATTCACAGACGCAAGGTGATTACTCGAAACAGACGAGCACAGATTGAGGCGAGCGCTGAACTAAGTTTGGCACGAGTGAGTGATCATTGAACGTCGTACTCAGCGCGGGAGAGTTGAGATGTCGGTCCTTCCAATGGCAAACAATGATGACAAAGTGAGCTAGTGAAAGGCGGCGGGAGAGAGAATAGTACAGAAAATGTTCCGGTTACTTGGCTAGTTAGAAAGGTTGGAGAGAGGACAGAGTATCGTGAATTGCTAAAGATGAGTACCTAGAGGCCTATATACAACGAAGAACAATAAGGCGAAGTATCATAGTTATGGAGCTTGCTGCATTGGATGAGCATAGAGCGTCGAAACAAAAGCGTCAGGTGAATCCACTGGGTTTGTCAGGGCTGAGCGCTGAGCGCTGAGACCAGTCAACAGACTCATCACACTTTCGACTCCCCTTTTATATTACTATTTTTTGCACCCTCGATCTCCTCCCCACGTCTTTTTAAATTTCTTCCTTATCGCTTCATCTCTCTCACCAGCAAGTTGGAAGTCAAGACCAGACAACGGAATGGGATAGCAGCTGAGGAGTTGGAGTTGTCGGTCGTATTCGGCAATCCTTCTCCGATCAAAGTTCTCGTCCGAGTCTTCACCCCAGTACCCGCAAGATCGCCTAATAACTATTCTCGAATGCCTCAAACAGGGTGATCGTTCTTTATGCACCCGTTCCGCCTACGCGGGTCGGATACCTTCACCTGTCATCGTCGTCATCACGCCGCGACTTTCGCCACCGTTGTACCCATCACATGATGAAGAGTGCGATAGTAGGGAAAGAGGGTTAGACCGCTGTAGTCCACCGGCGCTCGCAGGTGGATTACATCGCCCTGGAGCAGAGCGCAGACCTGAATAAGCGGGTCAGCTTTGACGGCGGTCTGCTGCACTGGCTTCGCGTCACCCGTCCAGCGGCCCTTGCCTTTCCCGGTTATTCCTCAATCATGGCACGAATTCCAACGCATTGGATTACTTGGGAAACATCTCACCGGATAAAGCGGACAGATATCGGTGGGGATGGACTACGTTACACACAGCAGCGAGCAAGAGTCACCTGGAAGTCATGTAGCTGTTGTCCGGCCACGGCGGTGGTGCTCACACGCGACGGGAACGTCGCATCTCGCAGCATGTCAGGGACACCTCCAGCCTGTGGAGGTCTTACTGAGGCGCGGCGCGTATCTGCGTGCTCGGACCGATCAGGACGTGACGCCTTGCAAGATTCACAGACGAGCCGACCAAAATCGATTCGCCTACGCAGACTCTTTCGGCACTGCAAAAGCCAGCGACGGCATCGGATCCTGAGGGCATGCAGGGGAGTGAGGCAGATGCGCGAAATGATCTGAAACCCCAGCCTGAGCCCGATGGGGTAGGAAAGCAATATCTATGCGCGTTGTCCCTGACGAATGCTTCCCTCCTCCTAGTCAAGTTATGTCTCGTACTTTGCGAGCTGATGAAATAGCCCCACAAAGGCCTTCTACCCCCTCCGTTTCTGGCCCACATGCTTCCATTGCTGCGCCACTATCTGCGACCTCAGCGTCGGTGCCATCGGTGCCCCCCGGTTTCGAAAAAAATGGAGTTCCGCTTTAGCAGGCAAAGAATGATAACGAACAAGGAAGCGTAGCTGAAGATTCTACGGAAGATCTTGGCCTCTCGTTCACCGAAATCGTGTCTGTCACGGCACCGAGGCCCTTTTACACAGCGAGTCTTCCGGGTGTCTTCCATCATTAACTTAGATTCTATCCACACTGTCGAAGACACGGAAAGGGCACTCCCAGGACATGCGACGACGACGGCAACTACGGTTACGGTGGTCGAGTCCTCCGCCACACTGGCAGCAAGCCGCGACCGGCTGAGCTTAGCTCACAGTCGAACATGGCGGAACCTCACGGTACTGGAGAGGATCCTGCTACCACCACCGTGACGCCGAGACATCGCCAGCAACAGGAAAGTATCGGAAGTCTCTCATGACGGCGACACATGAAGGGTGTTACCAACAAGAGCACGACCGGAGTCCTCGAAACCTTCGTCCGAATTATGATTGGTCTTGGTAATATCGTTGAGGCTGCCCAGACCTAGTTGGTCTTTGAATCAGCAGCCACAGGAGAAGAATTCATATACACGGCGTTATTTACCCATAATTGTCTTGTTTTGTTTGTTGGGTGCATGTCATCTATGTGGTCTTTAGTTGTGTTGTGTTGTGCTGGCTCTTTTCGGGCTCTAGAAGAATACAGTCCATACTCAAATTGCAATATAAATAGTGGTACAGTAGCCACTAACCACTGCTTGTTTAGCGTGCGTCCGAGGAACAGAGTCTTGGCTATGGGGAGAGAATTTATATGTGGAGGGAACAGATGATGCATATGATATTCTTGTCAGCATACACATGTACAGTATAGGTTGTGTATGCTTCCGTCTAAAATAGTATCTTTGCGACTTTAGTGGCGTTCGGTAAAATATAATCGAGAATGCGTGGCCTCGGTCGCGCACACGGCGCCACGCTTGATCAGGAATATTTCCAGAATTTCCAGAACGCATCCCCAACGGTATTCGTGAATGCCAACAAGATCCTAAAATGGCCCCTAAAAGGGTCTGACAAAGAACACAAAGGCGATCGAGGATAACAACCAGCATTGACAATACAGCACATACATGGATTCCCAGGGAAAAGAATCAGCGCATGGTAACAGTAACGGAAACTTCTCAAAGGGGCATCTTTACCAACAAGACTTTAAGACTGGCTTTCTTCACCTCGTACACAGAAACCTGCCTCCGCCTACGCACTCCGCGCAAGACGCTCTTTCGGCTGGCGCGCATCACCCACTGCAGTGCGGTCCCGCGGTCCCGCACGTTGATGAATGCGCGGCTCCCCGGAGCAACCATACCCGCTGCAGCGCCTCCAATTGGCATGACGACACCAGGGCTATTCGCAAGGTAGCCTAAACCTGTGCTGACGCCTGCGGGCGGCGATCGCACGTACATTCTGTCTTGATGGCAGACGGGCAGGCCGACATAATCCTTCAAGTTTTCTGGAGTGATGCGGAGGTGCGTGATGTCAGATACCTTGACCGGCTTGCACTTCTCCGTTGTCAGTTGTTTCTCGGTGTTCGATGTCTCGGTAGAGCTGTGCGGAGTGGCCGTTTCAGGTGCAACGGGTTCACTCGCGGGGGGACTCTGCGCTGGGACGTACTTGTCGGTGGCATTGACTGAGGTGGGTTGAGCCTCGGTCTCAGGAAGGGAGTCTTCGCCGAGGTTCTCGACGATTTCCAACTCCAACGACGGCTTGCAGTATATCTTGTCGATGTGCTTCCTGAGATTCCACACTCCGCACTCGCGGCAGTAGTATTTGATGAGTACACCGGTCCAGTACGACGTCTGCGTCCTAGAGTCTGGAAGCTTCCTTTGCCCGAGGACCGAGATATCTCTCCGCAATCATCGAATTCTCTTCTGGGATGTAGCCCGAGACTTCGATGACTTCCATACAGTCAAGGTGTGGTGCACGAAACGTGTCGAGTACATTGGCTATGAGGCCTATAAGCACCAAAGCGATGACAGAAGGAACAAGGGCGAACCTGTACAGACGAAGAGGATGCGCGAGAGGTCGACAGGATCATCCATGCTATGTATATGGGTAAGCACGAGTCCCCGCATGGGGGCACGGGATCCACTGGTGACCAAATACGTTGTCTATTCTGGGTCGAGTATCTCGAGGGGTGCGCTTGCTGAATCACCGTTGGTGCCACGTCTGACCTTGTCCACCTCGTCCATTAGAACGAGCGGATTCTCCGTACCCACACGGTCGAGGGCCTGAATGATCTCACCCAGTAGGGCACTACTCTTGCATTAGAATATGCCCCGAAAGAAGGATGATGGACATACCTGACATAAGTCCTCCGATGACCCATAATCCCCACAACGTCAATCAATCCACCCACAGAGAATCGGAAGAACTGCAGCCCGAGGGCCCGAGTAATGGATTTGCCAATAGACGTCGTGCCCACACCTGGGGCCAGCGAGAGAAATAATCTGCCTTCGACACTCCGCGCAACTTCCACGGCCAAAAGCTCTAAAATGCGATCCTTGACATCTTTCAATCCGTAATGGTCCTCGTCTAAAACCTTCTTGGCGTGTCCGATCGAGTAGTTCTCGCGTGAGCGTTGACCCCAGGGAATCTACGTGAGCCAGTCGAGGTAGATGCGTGTGACGTTCGCCTCGGATTCCGCAAGTTCGAGATGCGCGAGCTTAGTGAGATCCCCTTCAACACGCGTTTGACAGGCTCAGGCATGGCGAACTGCTCCGCTCGGGCCTTAAGCGTCTCGATGAGCCTGACCTTGCCGTCGCTTTCCATGCCGACCTCTTTCTCGATACCCTTGAGCTGCTCCATGAGGTAATACTCGTGCTGGCACTTCGCGGACTTGCTATCTACGTCGCGCGAAAGCTTGGACTGCAGCTGGACATTGATAAGCTCGTTTTTGAGGACGAGAAGAAGTGCTTTACGGAGGCGATCTCCGACGGCGAGTGTCTCCAAGACGTTCTGAAGTTCACCAACTTCACCTGCGGAGACTGCAGCAGCAAAGTCTGCGAGCTCATCAAAGACATTGGATCGACCTAGTAGGTAGAAAGTTGGTGATTTGATCACGAAAGAGCGGATTCAGTTGAGCAATATCCTCGAAGACAGATACGATCTCAGACATAAAGGCACGGATGTGCTAGTCGTCTTTGGCGTAGGGCCGCGTGAGGGTGTCGGTGATGTTCGCGACTATGGCGTCATAATCCTGGAGGAAGAAGGTCTGAAAAAGCGCTGAAGGAGACTGTAAGATGAGATGGGGAGATGGCACGCGATGTTGGCATACCTGAATGGTGCTTGGCCTGGTCCATTGGCGACTCAGGATCAATCGCTTGGGAGAAGGCGGAGGCGTGGGCAGCTGTTCTTGGTCAGAAGGGACGGACGATGCAAGGTGCTCTTCGGCTTGAACCTTGGACGGCGGCTGGCCTCCGGCCTTGACCAGATCGGTGAACCTAATCAGGCAGTGGGGGTACAGGACGGTCGTCAAGCCTCCATTCTTCTCATCCTCTTTCCCGGGCCTGCTGGCCGCAGCAAAAACACTGGTAATATGCGCAAATATACCGACGGGATGAACTGAATTAATGTCCGTGATGGCGTCTGTCTGCGTGTTCGTCTTTGAGGAGGGACGCGCCTAGTAGAGCTTGCCTCGCTTCATCATTTCCTCTACAGCTGCGACGACTTGGGGGTTGTGAATGATGGCTGCCTAATAGAAACGAGGACTTCGAGCGATTGGAAGGGCGAATACTTGTGGATAATCTTCAGGGACAGATTGGCAGGAAATGGAGGTTGACACTGGTGGTGAGGGCGGGTCCGATGGTGGCGGGGAGTGGGTCTGGAGAAAGATTATCTCCACGGGAAGATGACGAGGATGGCGGGGTGGATGAGTTTGTAGAAGAGTTAGCAGCATCGTCGGGGGAACTGTCTAGTCGCGCGGCCTCGTTCCCAACCGTGTCACTGCCTAGTGAATGCTGGGTACCGGGTTAAGATTGCCTGTATTGTTGAACATGACGTGAAGGTTGTCCCTGAGCGATAACGGAGTAATAACGCGTTTTTCTAAGAGAGGGAGGATATTGTGTTGTGAAGATTGTGTGTAGAGAAGAGTACCTCATTGGAGGGACACGCAGGCTGGCGAGGAAGATATTCATCTGAAGCTAACCTGGCCGTTTGTCTTCGCTGCACGGCTCGGCTTGTTCAGGGGTGAATAAACTCACGTGGAGGACCACTGAAACCAACCACTTCTTGACAAGTCACGGGACCACTGAGTCTCCGGGCCGATGGCCCACTCCGATGCCTCGCGCCGTCGCGCGCCTGGCCTCAGTGGCCTGAATGCCTAACTTATATCCCCAGATCTCACTTGCACCTCGTAGGTTGCGTGCAAGTCGCTGAAGAATGTCGTGCTCGGTGTATTTGGAAAGCCTGGTCCCGCTATCCCAGATGACAAAGCGTCCCTTTTTGACGCCTTTGAAAAGCTCGTCAAAATGCTTCGTTGACCAATCCCTGAACAGTAAGCAATGTTCCTTGTTGCACGGGCTTGTTTGTTTTTCTCATATCTGACTCACAAGACAGACTCAATTTCTGTCAATTGGCATCTCGCCATCTCCGGGACTGGGAACTACAATTGTAATATCTCCCATAGAAATCTGGAAGGCTGATTCCCACCACTACCGCATCTCAGATCTAAGTGGCTTCACAGATAGGAACTACGTCACCAGATTCCGCGCCCATGCCACTGTGAAGGACCCGCAAGCGGTCAATCTCACCCCCAGGTCAAGATTCTCACACCATGTCCAGCCTCTCACATCCTCAGGGCATGCAGGGGCGGCGCAAGTTTCACAATCGCCCCCACCCCAGGTTCTTGTACCTGTATAGAGTCTACAAACACCACTCCGATGGCCTCTCTCATTCCTCCGCCCAACAACCGAAGTCACCACCGAGGTAGCAATCTTACGGGCTGAATTTTCTGCAGGTGGACTTGAAGGATGCACGCGAGAAGAAGCCCGAGAGGGCTGCTGCACTGGCCCCAGGGTAACAGAAATCCGGTTCTGTTGCCCAGGCATCTCCGGGACCTGTGTCCGCAGCAATCGCTCCTACTCTGTGACCGCGTCGCCAACATCAACGGCAACAGCTGGTCTGCCGAACGCCCTAGCGGTACCAACTTCCATGTCCACGGCCCTTGCCACCGCAAAAGTTGCACCAACTCGTACACCCCACTTACAGGAGCAACTCCCGTGCTTACACCAACGACGTCAACCCCTAGTCTTGTTAATTGCGACTTGAGACAAGGCGTTACTAGAAACGGTTCCTCTAGCGCGAGCCTACGGATTTCCGATCCGCCTGCTCCTGAGCCAGATTCATCCAGTGCACCGATCATGATTGACCAGGACGGTGATCCAATACGAAGACCTGCAGATGAGCCGATAGAAACTGATTCGCCGACACAGACTCTTCCGACACCTCCAAAGACAGCGACGGCATTGGACCCCCAGGGCGTGCAGGGAAGATACGGGCTCCAAGCCCGAGCATAATGAGGTGGGAAAAACAATAGCTGCGCAGTTTTCCCTAACGAATGCTTCCGTGCTCCAGGTCATGCCCATTCCTCTCGTCTCAGAACTTGGACCCCCAGTAACGGGCAGTAGTAGCCACGCAAAGCCCTTCTAACCCTCCTTTCTCTCTCTGGACCACGCCCATCTATTGCTACGCCGCCACCAGGACCATCGGTACCTCCAGGTTCTCAACCACCAAAATTGTGTCTGATGCCATAATTGAGCCCCTTTTAGGCAACGAGTCTTCCTCTATCAGCGTAGATTCCGCATACACCGTCGAAGATACGGAGACGACAACCCCCGCACCTGCAACGACGGAAACTACGGCTACGGTGACCGAGTCCTGTACCGCATTGACTGCCATTAGAAGCGGGAATCGCTTCTAGTAGGGTACACTCGGAGAAACCCCAGTATGTGCATCAGCTCATCCTCCGACCTCTCACTTCTCAAGAGGCCATTGACGCGAATTTTTTTCAGATCTTTTGTTGGGACTTGGAAGCCGGGAAGGTCATCCAGATGCAGGAATGTATGCGTGATAGAGAATAGAAGGATACTGGACAGCCGTTGAAGAGATAGGTGCCGAGTCGACAGCAGGGCCCTGTCACCTTCTATACCTTTACAACTTCCAACCCACACACCCCCGTTATTGACCCCCTTCCATATACTTTCTCGTCTCACTTGTAAGCCTACGATGAATACTGTTCCGGGCATGTATATATTTCTCTCGTAGCTCGTTCGATGGCCTTAGGCTAAGAACGTTAAAATAGAATTCAAAAAAAAAAATTGCACACATTCAGATCCCAGTAGCTCAACAGTTACTTCTCCAATGTTACAACTTGAAACGAACAAAATTCGTCAGAAATAGTTTTCATCTGCAACGACTTACATTGTGAACAGGAGGACGTCGTATTGGTTCGTTCTTTAATCCTACGGCACCATTTTCGATATAAATTCCATTTCGGAACATCATATTGCAACATGCACGTCATGATAATAACTGTACAGTAAAGCAATGTCCTTCTACCAATGCTTCTTGATAAAAACTCTCAATTCATGTTGCTGGGGACTGCAGGATCTGGGGTGTAGCCTGGGTTGCCGCTTTGGTGCCATGCTCGACGAGGAACCGTGCGAGATCGAGATGACCCCGTTGTGCAGCCTGGTGGAGCGGAGTCGACCCCTCCTGATTCTGGGCTGCCGCGTTGGCGCCGTGCTCGACGAGGAACCGTGCGAGATAGAGATCACCCCGTTGTGACGCTTGATGGAGTGGAGTCGACCCATCCTGGTCCTGAGCTGCTGCGTTGGCGCCGTGCTCGACGAGGAACTGTGCGATATCAAGATCACCCCGTTGTGACGCCTGATGGAGCGGAGTCCAGCCATCCTCGTCCTGGGCTGCTGCGTTGGCGCCGTGATCGACGAGGAACCGTACGACATCGAGATCACCCCGTTCTGATGCCTGATGGAGCGGAGTCGACCCATCCTCGCTTTGGGCTGCCGCGTTGGCGCCGTGCTCGACCAGGAACCGTACGACATCGAGATCACCCTGTCGTGATGCGTAATGGAGCGGAGTCAACCCAGCCCGGTCCTGGGCTACTGCGTTGGCACCGTGCTCGACGAGCAACTGTGCGAGATAGAGATCACCCCGTATTGACGCCTTGATGGAGCGGAGTCCACCAAAACTGGTCTTGGGCTGCCGCGTTGGCGCCGCGCTCGACGAGGAACCATGCGACATCGAGATCACCCCGTTCTGATGCCTGATGGAGCGGAGTCGACCCATCCTTGTCCTATGCTGCCGCGTTGGCGCCGTGCTCAACGAGCAACTGTGCGAGACAGAGATCACCCCGTTGTGTTGCCTGATGGAGCGGACATCAGGAAACCACTCCCGCGATAATTCGGGTTTGTTAGCGATAATTAACAGTATTTTGCAAGTAACTTATATTATCGCTCGCTAGCTTGCCCCCAGTATTCTAGCTCACATTATTGTTAAATTATT
>Ga0307510_10000854_pt1 | contig 31963 bp, 16 predicted proteins | sample 12_EM_MG_FD_207224 | JGI IMG/M metagenome (GOLD analysis project Ga0307510, IMG submission 207224) | Populus trichocarpa ectomycorrhiza microbial communities from riparian zone in the Pacific Northwest, United States - 12_EM | ecosystem: Host-associated > Plants > Roots > Unclassified | place... | reverse complement strand
ATTAGCTGTATGCCGTATGACTATTGGTTAGGGTTAAAATATGTGAAACTCCCAACTCATATCTGAGTGTCTGGTTGGTAATGGTAGGCATATATGCCTTAACCATTCCTCACAATGCTCCTATGTTGTCGTTACACATATCATTACTGGGAAGATCTGGGATCGTTTTGAGACCAGATAGAAAACCTACCCATGTTCACTTCAAGATTAGAACTTATCCTTAGGTTGTATATGACTATGTGCCATCTGTAAATTTCATAAAGGAAAGCTTGACATGTAGTATCCTGAATTTCAGGACTTTTAGGTGGAAAATAGTCGTCACATAGATTCTACAAGAGTTTAGATTATTACAAATTGACTGAGATGAATATGAATTCCTTCGTCGGTGGAATAGAACACTAGGTGACGACCATTGCCACCCTTGAAAGGGTGAACCTGTATTCATTTTACCTTTTTTTTTTGCATGCATATCATATTTGTTTGCTTTGCAAATGTCTTTCATTTATATAATAAATAATCGGCCCACCCCTAAACGCCAACTCCTACCAAGATCTACAATAAGCAAATAAGAGAGTTCAACCTGAACAAAAGCAAGATAATTTCTTGAGAAAGAAGATGACTTGGTTAAATGATATGATAAGACAAACTATTTGCTTCAAAAAGAAGCCCCCACACATGAAAGCCAATACTGAGAAGCTCACTATGAATATGCCTCCTTGTCTTCTTTACACCCTCATCAAAAGATTATTTCTGATACTTATTTGGTTAATTAAAGTTTGCAAATTATTTCCTTCAATGCCTTGAGTTCTTTAAAAATTCATGTTGTCTTACCTCACAATTAATTACAATTTGCTGTAAACCAGATATATCAAACATCTTTACCTTTGTCCAAAGCCACTCAACTAAAAATCACAAGAATTTCAGAATATCAAGTTTATAAGCTGATGAGAAAGAGACAAGTTAATTTTGTGAAAGATAATGTCATCTATCATATTTTCATCAAATCATATTCAACATAACAAGTGGTTGGTAAACATTGATGAGACACATATATTATTGGGGAAGCTGATCTAAGAAGGGTGTTGCATTTTCAATCATTTTGTTATGGAACTTTACTATTCTGCATTTTTGTTTTGGGATTGTATCTTATCTTGTTAGTGAAACATGCCTTTTTTTTTTATCACTTTGTTGTTTTGAAATCAAAATATGTTTTTTTTTTTAAGTACTAACTTGGCATCATATTGTTTTCCATTATTGGAAAAATATAGTGACAGAACTTATTGAACCCAATTTCTGCCATACGAAATGCTAAGAGGCAACCTCTATCAAACTCGTAAAATTGACCCTCAGGATTGATTCCATGGCTTTGTTAAAAATATTTTGACAACATTAGTTTTGTAAAAAAAAAAAACCCTTTGCAAAAATAATCTTGAAAAATCATTTACCAAGATTGAATTTGCTTTTCGATTTTAGAAATAATTCAATATTTTCTTAAAACAATGTTTAAACATCCTTTTATAAGGTGGAAAATGAATCATTCAAGTAATTTCTATTTTAAAGTTACAGAACCATTTTGAACTAAGACATGAAATATGAAAAACTCACGTCCCATTTCTCTTGGGCCATAGTTTTAGTTGTATGTGTGATCACATACAATTCATATGCTAGTAATTGATTTATAAAAAGTCAAAGTCTTTATACAAAAGTTTCAAAATCATTACATCGGACGAGGACAAAATTTATCGATTTTAATTACTTGTGCTTGAAATGATGAAATACCATATTTGTTATCCCTTCACATTCTAAAAATATACCCTTGTGGTTCCTATTTGACCTCAAATAAGTTTTTCTTGATTAAAGCTTTGACTAGAATCACACCCCACACCCAAGGGCAAATAGAAATTCCAAAAGTTAAAGATCAATCTTGACTGAGATCACACCCTACATTGGGAGGTAAGCATAAATTTAAAGATCAAAGGCCAAACAGAGGTCATGAAAAAACCAAAGAGCCTAAGAAATATGAATGACAGGGGGCATACTTAAGTGGAAAAAAAAATGATCGAGTCAAGGTTAAAACAAAATAAGGATGTCTCACTAAAGCAATCAGAAGGGGCGAATCAAAAAAGCATGATAAAAGAAAGGGATACTATGACAATGATCCAAAGTCTTTACAACCTTAAAACACTCTTTGAGCCTACAAGTCCTTTTCTTTTATAGTTAGTACCATAGCCTGCATTGCGAGCATTTTAAAAACCCTTTCTAATCAAGCAAGCAAGCAAACTAAACCAATAAATGGTGTTCTTAAAACGCAAAAGAATGTTTTCTAGAAAAAATCATGACGTTACGAACAAAGCTACTCGAAATTATTCATATTGACAAAGAATGTGCTAAAAAAAGATGAATTCTTCTCGAACAAAACGTTGATTTCTTACTCAAGCCTCTTGCTTTGAAGCCTATAAAAACAAAAGATCACCTCATCATGTACCTTCACCAAGTCTAATCTTGCCAAGATAAAAAGATCAAATTATCTTTTTTTTCCCTAAAAGATTAAATGCCCTTGGAATTGTATTAAATTCAAAACAATTTTGTTTTAAACTTGCATCGAATAAATTTATTTCTTTTAAAAATAAAAAATTTCATTTAAGCTATGGATAACTTAACTTTTAGCTAACACTTCTTTCTTAACCTTTGCCCAGTTAATTCTCAACAAAAAACACACAAAAATAGCATTTTAGCTTTGAATGACATGTCTTGGGGTTACGATCAAAGACAAACTTTCAAAAATAGATCTCATGGTCTCTTTACAATAATTAGACTTAAATGAATATGATCCTTGAAATTTACGAGTTGATTCCAAAACACGAAAATGATTTCCAAAAGAGAGAGAGATACAAAGGTCATTGACCAAGTTGCAAAGTCTTTAATATAAATGACATCAACACTTCTTATAGGTCATCTTTTAAAAGTTAAACAGTTGGGAGGCAATACAGTGGACCCCGAAAGAGATAACAAACAATATCCAGATCAACTAGGGGGGTAAAGAAGCCCATTATGAATAATCAAATGATGATATAACAAAATCCATCAAAGTTATGAATGGCATATGAAAACGACAAGTGTTTGTAATGATAATTAGAAGAACAAGTACAACTAGATCAGATGAAGGCAACTTTGCTCAAAGAAAATATACTATTTGGTGAACTCTAGCAACAATTGAGAGTAACGCTGCACTCGAAGGGCATCTTCATTGTAAAAAAATCAGCTTGCCCTTTGAAGGATGGCTATGATACATGAAAATTTTAATCACATGAATGAGCGGCCGATGGGCAATTTGCAACAATCATTGATAATAGATGATTGGATAAACTCTTTCAAATAAGTGAGAATAATAGAGCACTTCTTCTCTATCAAAATAAAATGAGTGGGTAAAGGTGCAAGAATACCACATTTGGGGGACACCATCCAACCAGGGGGCAATTTCATGGTCACGAAAGCTCAACACTATTTAAAGAATGGTTAACTGAGTAAAGCTTCATTTATTGCCTAAAGGTCCAGGTTGTGCGGGAAAGAGGCAATCAAACACATTAGTCATATGGATAAAACCCATGTGAGCTGAATAGTCAAAAGACCAAGAGAACTTATCTAAAAAATTACAAACCTCATCCATCAAACAATAGAGAGATGAAAGGGGGGTCTATATTTCATACCAAGTAAATATGCATGCATAATATTTAAAGCATTGTACAAAGTTTCACACATGAATTTCACAATAAAAAATCCTTAATGAAGTCTAGCAAGAATCCATGAAATTAGAACTCAACAAGGTTTTAAGCCTAGTAAGACTCAAACAATTAAAAACTAGCAAGGTTTTGACAAAGAGAAAGTCTAATAAGACTCCAAAAAATTAGAACTCGGCAAAGTTCTAAGCTCATCAAGACTTCAACAATTAAAAACCTAGCAAGGTTTAACAAAGAAATAGTCAAACAAAACTATAACAAATTAGGACCCGATAAAATTCTGAGCCTAGTAAGGCTCCAACAATTAAAAAACCAGCAAGGTTCAGAATGCAAGAAGGCTTTAGCTGATTAAAAACCTAACAAGGTTTTAAAGAAAAAGTTCAGCAAGACTTTACCAAATTAGGACCCGACAAGGTTCTAAGCCCAACAAGGCTCTAATTAATTAAAAACCTAGCAAGGTTTTAATGAAAGAGTCCAACAAGACTCTTGCAAATTAGGATCTAGGAAGGTTCTAAGCCTATTAAGGTAGACTTCTGCAAATTAAGACCCAGGAAGATTTTGAGCCCAACAAGGTTCCCATTGATTAGAAATCTGATAAGGATTCGTGCTTAGTAAGGCTCCAATTGATTAAAAACCTAATAAGGTTCCAACAATGAAAGGTCCATAAGTAAGAACATAGCAAGGTTCCGAGACCAATAAGGCTCTAATAGATGACAAGAAGTCCAACATAGACAATCTAAAGAAAAATAAGAAGATGGTCCACTTTAAAAAAGGAAAGTAAGACATCTTAAAGACATCATCATCAATTATCCATGAAAAATCTTAGAAAATTTTCACACTATGGGCAGGTTACCTGATCACAAACCACGAGCTGGTCACCCGAACAGAGACCACAAGTAGGTTACTAGATTATGAATCATTGGCAGGTTGCTTAAACAAAGACCATCAATGAAAAATCCTTGATATTTTTCACACAATGGGCAAGTTATCTAATCATGAACCACAGGTTGGTTGACTGAACTTAGACAATCCGTGAAAAATCCTAAATATTTCTTACACCACGAGTAAGTTACCCAATCACGAACTACAGGTTGGTCGCTCGAACAGAGACCCTTCATGAAAAATCTTAGATATTTTTCACACCACAGGTAGGTTACCCGATCTCAAACTATAGACTGGTCGTCCAAATAAAAACCTTTAATTAAAAATTCTAGATATTTTTCACACATAAGTGAGTCATCTGATCACGAACCATGAGTTGGTTGTTTGAAGAGAGACCATCTATGAAAAATCCTTGATATTTTTCACACAACAGATACGTTACCCAAACATAAATCATAGGTATGTTACCCGATCACAAACTATAAGCATGTTGCTCAAACATTGACAACCTCATAACAACCAAGTAGCATCTATTTTTTTTTCCTCTCCAATCATGAGAACCACAACATCAGTTTCAGGAAAGAACAACAGTAGTAGAACCACTTCGACTAAGAGTTTTCTATACAATAGTAGTCCTCTTCAGCAGCTCCTTCTCATCCGTCTCACCTATAAAAGTGACAACCCTTATCATCGATGACCATTATAATGCATTACAAGCTTTTTTAAATAATGCCGCAAGTAACCCCACAACCCTCATTTCTCCTCAAAACTAAATCAAATTGATGACCACATAAATGGATACCTCCAGCCATTTCCTCTTCCATTTATGGTAGTAGCTATGATAACCACCTATGAAGAAGAAGAAAAGATCAATAGAGGGAGACAAAAGCAGATCTATAAATAAAAAGAGAGAGAACTACAACTTTGTTGTGTGTTTTTCCTATATTTGCAGGTATTGTTTAGACTCATCGCCGACACAAGTAGGAAGAACAGTAAAAGCCAATCCAGATCCATATGTTTTCTTATCTTCACCAGCAACAACACGTGAACCTATGCGATGCTAGTGGCGATGGCATGTGGATACATGCTCCACCACTGTTCCTCTATTTCCCAAAATCTTTAGCATTGTTTCCTTGCTTATAACAACCTCTCCAATCAACACCTCGTCCTCAAAAGATCAATCTATAACCTCAAATCATTTTTATTGACAAATTGCTAAAAAATACATATATTTTAGGACAAAATGCTTATTATTGTGTATAATTTTGGACTGTTTGAACATTATTAATTTGGTTTGGTGTGCGTTTTTTATTTTGAAATGATTTGATTATTTGTGTTGATTTGCGAGTTTATTTTTATTTTTTTAAGTTGTGATTTCTTTTTGGACATCAAATGTTGATTCATAGATTATGTCTAGATTTATGTTGATTTATTTGAATTGGCATGAAATTTGAACGAAGTTCATGAAATTCATAAGATTTATGTGGATTTTTGGTGTTGTTCAGTTTCAAGTTGATTAACAATAATTCATCTTGAATTGATGTCATGGTTAATATAGCTTTAATTAAAACATATTTTTGGTTTTTTTGCCAAGCATAGCTTTAGTCTAATTTTAATAAATTTTCAGATCTTGCAATTAATTTTGAATTCGCCACTTTTTTTACCTTCCCAAATTTAATATGTGAAATTATGATATACATGTGAGATGTTTTTTCGGTATTAAATAAATTAGTTTCCTTCCACAAAAACAAAAAAAATCTTTCTTTCAAAATATATTTTTTATTTTAATTTGCATATGGTCAAGTCTCACAAATAAAAAATCATATTTGCATAACTAATAATAAGAAAAAGTACATGGTACGATTCATCATCTTTAAAAAACCAAAAAATCAAGAAAAATAGTTTTGTTAATATCTTTACATGTATTTTTGGATTTAATAACCAATTTATAAAATCTATGAGAATTTGATCTACATTTCAAAAATGCAAAAAAATTATTTCTTTTAATATACAAAATTATGAACTTACATGTAAGACGTATTTCTAATATTGAATAATGAAATTTTTTATTTTTATTTTTATGTTTTGACTCTAGAATGGTTATGCTTGACCTTTAAAGCTACGGTACACTTTATGATATTGTAATATCATAACTCTCTTGTTTGGATATTTACACACTGTGTAACCTATTACCATATATTAAAAACATTTAATATCATGATTACAAGGTGTTTGAGTATCAGATTTACCTCTAAAATCAGTAGAAATGTTTTTCTTGTTCTTACATGGTTTTATTTTATCTCCCATAATCAGCTTGGTTTGGTCAACCCCCCTCTCCTATAATTTGACCTCCATTTAAAAAAAGAACTAGAATTTTCATCTTGTCGTGTAATGCTCTTCCTCTTAAATTGTGTTTTCACCTTAGTGCTGTAATTCCACATTCACTATTTCACAGTCCAAATCATTCAAAAACTTAGCCATAGTAGTTTCCATATCCTCTACTACATTCACCCAAATCGTAGTTACTTCCATCTCTTTATGTTAGTCCTCTATAATTTTAGAACCTTGAGTTAGGCTTTATAATTTCTGATATAAATCATGGTAATAGTGACCCGAGGACAAATCTCCTCTTCATGATTGCCTTCATCTCATCCCATATATCAGTAATTCTCTCATGATTTTCCCTTCTACTTAGAACAAGTTGATCTTTTAAATGTAGATGAAGAACCAAATATAGATGCAAATAGGTTTTTTGATCTTTTAAAAGATTCTAAAGAACCACTATAGGATGAGTGTATAAATCATAGTAAATTATCAGCCATTGCGCGATTGTTTACCATAAAGTTAGATTATAGTATGAGTGAAGTCGGTTATGATAGCATAACCAAATAGGCAAAAAATATTTCACTTGAAGGGAATAAGTTGAGAGAGAACTTCTATGCTACAAAATCCATGGTGAAACCCCTTGGCCAAAGTTACCAAAAAATTGATATGTGTCCAAATCTTTGCACGAAGCACTACAATGAAGATGTAGATTTACCTGAGTACAAAACCTGTAGGTATGCTTTGTATAAACTCAGTATGGGCAGGGGAAGGATATTTGTGGTTATAAATTGAGATACTTTCCAATCACTCATAGGTTGCAAAGGTTATTTATGATAGTCAAGCACATGGCATAACATTATTCTCATAATACAGAAGATGTAGTAATAATAATACATCCTTATGATGGTGAGTCTTGTTAGCAGTTTAATAAGGTGCATCCTTATTTTTCAGTGGAACCATACATTGTGCGTCTTGGTTTGTGTATAGATGAGTTCAATCCATTTAGGTCCTTTGTTGCACCTTATTCTTGTTGGTTAGTCATATTAATAGTTTACAACTAGCCCCTGAGGGATGTGTATGAGGCTAGAATTCACGTTTTTATCTATAGTAGTACCTGATCCTCACAATCTAGGTAGGAATATAGATGTCTATCTTTAACAGTTGATTGATGAGTTAAAACAATTGTCATTGAGGACTTTGACATATGATGTCTTAAGAAAACAAAAATTTTAATTGAAGAATTTGATGTGGACTATAAATGATTTTTCTGTATATGGGATGGTTTCTGGATGAGCACATATAAAAAGTTAGCCTATCCATATTGTATGGAAAATAATAAGACCTTCACCTTAATGAATTGTGGTAAAGCTTTTTTTTTTTTTTTTTATTATTGCCATAAGAGGTTCTTGCCAAGTTATCATCGATACATAAAAAATAGAAATGACTTCTTGAAAGGTAAAGCTGAAAGGAAGTTGCACCGTCAATATTGTCTGGTGAAGAATTCTATGATGTAGTATCGTAGTATGAGAACATTGTATTTGGTTTTCTATCCTATAAATAAAAGTTTTTTGATTTTGGTGTGACACTTAATTGGGTAAAATAAAGTATTTTTGGGAGATTCCTTAATGAAAGAATAATGTCCTTCACCATTAATTGGATGTTATGTGTATCGAGAAGAATGTGTTTGAAAACATTTTAACACTATTATGGACGTCAAAAGGAAAACAAATGATAACATAAAAGCTAGAATGAATATATTTTTTCAAAGATGAACACCACCTTATTCTCTCATTCTAAATAAACTTCAAGATCAATATCCTTCTCGAATCATCACCTACATCAAACAAAGAAGGATAAAAAACTTTAAAAATAACACTAACACCAACACCATACTCACCTAGAAGATCCATTTTGTATGCATTATTGTTGATTTGTTCAAAAACTTGGAATTCACCATCTCCTCTAGGCTACAACTTACATCTTTTATAGTCTAGAAATATTTTCTTTCTTAAATGCACTCAAACCCAATCACCACAAGGAACATCATTTATGAGCAATACATCCTCATAATACAGCAATAAAGAAACAACAACACTATTTTGCATAGGATTGTTAGTATAAAGAACATTATTAACAACACTCTTCTTTCTCAATGAAGAAACAACAACACTATTTTGCATAGGATTTTTCTCTCAACTCTCGACCAACTCTATAATTTTCTCTTTTGGATGAATCTGACTTTTTTCTCCTCTCATGGCTCACTGTCAAGTTTGCATTTTCACTCCCTTGAGCCTCATTTTTTTTTTAATTTTAATTGGTCTTCATAAACCTGTGTCTATGATAATAGTACAAGTGTGATGGATTTTTAATCTTATACAAAAAAACACCTATTTCTAAAGCCATCATGTACTACTTTTCTATCAAATCGCCATGAACTTCCAACAAATAACCGTCATGCATAGGAACCACATCATTATATTTTCCAATAAAAAATCAAACCAAAACTTGTTTATTAACCTTAACTTCACCACATTCATTAAACAAGTGAAGTTTATAAGGTCTTTAATGCTTTGTAGTGTTAAGATTCAACTTTCTAACAAGTATAGTACTAGCAATATTAGCATAACTTCCAACAGCTATAACTATACTACATATCTTATTTTTGATATGGCATCTCGTATGGAAGATATTTTCTCTTTGGTGCTCCAAATCATCCTTCTTAATCTGAATATTCAATGCACACCGAATAACAAGAGATTCTCCCTCAACTGAATACTCTACATCTCCATCACTAACATCCTCAAATGGAAGGGTCTCATCATCATTGTTGTCACTTTCAGTTTTAACCTCCCCATGATCTTGTAAAATCATAGCGCTTTTGTTTGGGCATTGAGAAGCCATGTGAGCTATTCCCAAACATAAAAAAAATAATATCACAGTTACACTTAATATCTTATACGTCCAACTTTAGTTAGGCATGGGGTGTTCATAAATCCTAATAAGGTGACACGCCCAAATAGAAGACTAGCTTTAATCCCTAACAAACCTAAGCCTAGATAAATAGACACACCCATAAACCACTTAGGCAACTTTTGAAGAGGTCTTTTGTAAATTTAGGTCTGTGTCTCCAAGTAATCTAAAATAATAAATGGTAAGCACATGAACACACCTGTATAGGTTCAAGGCTATATATACAATTTTGAACCCTAAAGTAAGTCATCTTTAAGTTGTCACACTCGATATGAAAATAAAACCTCTTAAATTAAAAGGAAAATATAGAAAATGGAATCACCGCCTAGTTTTTAAGGAAAATATAAATTCTAAAAAATACATTGGTTCTAGAGATTTAGATAAAAGGTTTGTTATATTTAAGGAAATATAAACATCACTCATACTTTATCTTTTCAAATGAAATGTTATCTTAGCTATATGTTTTTTTTTAAAAAATTATTTTATGCATATCATTAACTATCTAAATTATTATATAAGCTTAAAAAATATGTTATAATCCTTTTAATATAAAATTCTTATATATGCTACCCAAAAAGATATTAAAAAATATTTATCCTTTCAATCATCTTACAATTATCTACTGCCCTTCAACAAAGCATGATTTGGATTCTTGTGCATATACGAACACAATAAGCTAGCGTTTAATATTGTGGTAGCGGTTACTTTTCAAAGTATTTTTCGCTTGAAAATATACCAATATATATATATATATATATATATTATTTTATAAAATTTATTTTTAACATCAACACATCACAATAATTCAAAACATTAAAAGATTTTATTTTAAATAAAAAATAGTTTTTTTTTAAAGCACAGCCATGTCACAATGACAAAGACTACTTAAATCTTGTAGGGATGACATTGATAAATCTTGTAGGGATGACATTGATAAAGGGACGACAAGATACTACCGAGCCCGGCCGGCTCGGGCATGAGGCATGTTTCCAATCTCTAAACTTGAGCTTACTTTCCCTTTCACGTTACTAAAGTCGATTCTCTTCATATCGTGTCCATGATTACGTTGTGGCATGAGGCTGTTGGAAGCTAAAGAACCATCCAATTAACCGTTGCCATGCCATCGATTTTAGGATGGTAGGAAATAGATGCTGATAAAGTGAGATCAAATAATTTTCATGGCCATGGCAATGTACTGTTACAGCTTTTTGCGTGTTGGATGGTAACAAGGAAGGGAGTGCTGAGGGAAATTCTATTGTTCTGATGTAATTGTATGGTTATACTTTTGTGGCACTCATTCTGCCCCACCATGCAACGCATGTTCTTTGAATGACTGGTCTAATTATTTAACGAAAGAACCCAAAATTGCAACAACACATGGAGGAAAAGATTAAGTTTTATTGACAAATAAATAAAATATTATTGCCATAAAGTAGTAAGGTGCAATTGGATTCCAAATATATATATATTAAAGAAAATTAATTCATGGACCTAGGGTGGTTGTAAAACAAATCATATTACTCTATTTGTATTTATTAAAAAGATTCGGGCTATAGAAAATTATTTGATATTTTTATTAAATTTGGTATTATAGGTTAATTTTAAAACCTCTTGATCTGACCCCTTATCTAATCTAATTTTAAAATTAAATTATGTGGGATTTGTTCCCATATGATCTAGTTTACTTGGCCGGTCCAAAAGCAACCCTGACTGATAAAAAATATGACAATGAAATTTAAAAAAAGTAAGAATAAAAGAAAAATAAAGGGCTAAATTGAAAAACATCATCATTGTTCATATTTACCCTTTTTTTAAAAGAAATTTCAAAGTTACATATTTATGTACAATCTTAGCTCTAGTTAAGCCAAATGAGCTCAGTAACATGAGAAATAAAATAAATAACTAAGTTAAAGTGTTTGTGGGTCAATAGTGGAGAAAATAAGTTAAAACTAAATGAACCAACTTTCACTCAATTTGAAAAAGATAGAAAATTAATAAATATAGTTAAATTTTCAATAAAGTTGTTGATGCAATTTTAAAATTAAAATTGATAGATAGATTAAACTTGAGTAATAAAAAAGGAAAATGTTAAAGATGAAGATAGTGGTTGCCAAGGCTAATTATAAGACCTAAAATAAGAAAATTCCTTCCCATAGTTATGAAACCTAGCTCGGTCAGACAGGTTGACCTGAAACCTGGGCGACTCACGAGGTCAACTCAAAACTCTGGTGAGATCTGATTTTTTTATATATTTTTTAATTTTTTAATAAATCTTAAAACTATAAAATTAATTTATGAATACGTAGTTTCACATATCTTTTTTTTTATAACCTACATACACATATTATTTCTTAACTTTTCAATATGGGATAACTATATATAGTCAACTTCTACATGGATTGTTTCTTAACTTTTTGATGATCACATTTTTTTTTATAGCATACATTCACATGAATTATTTCTTAATTTCTTTGATGTGGGATAACTATACTAAACTTTATACTTTTTGTTATAGTCTATATCCATATACATTGTTTCTTAATTTTTCGATGTAGGATAACTATACATAGCCTACATTCACATAGATTGTTTCTTAATGTTTTGATGTGGGATAACTATACTACACTTTATATTTTTTTAATAGTACATCCACATGTATTATTTCTTAATTTCTTGATGTGGGATAACTATATATAGCCTACATTCACATGAATTGTTTCTTAATTTTTCAACTTGGGATAACTATACTTTACATTTTCTTTTATAACCTACATCTACATAGATTGTTTCTTAATTTTTCTATGTGAGACAACTATATATAGCTTACATCCATATGAATTGTTTCTTACATTTTCGATATGGGATAAATGTACTACAATTCACATTTCTTTTTTATAACCTATATTCACATAGATTGTTTTGTAATTTTTTTTATGAGGGATAACTATACTAGACTTCATGCCTCACATTTATTTTTTTTATAGTTTACACCACATGCATTGTTTTAAAACTTTTCCATGTAGGATACTAAAACTTCAAATATAGTTTTTCTTTCTATTTCTTGGGTTGACTTGGGACTCGGCCCCTTGGCCTGGTCAATCCCTGAGCCAGGTTTAACAGCTATGCTTTTTCCTTTCTTATATAGTTTATGAAATAAATAAAAAGAAAAGAAAAGAAAAGAAATAAGTAACAAACTCAGTTAAAAAAAGAGGAGGCATTTATACATATATTAAAATTAAGTTATTAATGCAATATGTTTCGAGTGAAATCAAATCATAGAAAAATATAAATGTCGTGGTAAATAATTTTGACATATTAATTAGGGTGAAATAATTATAGTATTGATTAAAAATTCATAAGATTAATTAGATTAGTTATATCCACTTAGACCATGACCATGTGTTGAAAATTTAGGTCACGTGATCCAAAGAGGTGGGCTATGCCAATAAATTAGGAGATTGTGGGTACCTATTTTAACTGAAGGTTCAAGATGATACTATGGTTAGCCTTCGATATGATCAATTAATCTCCTATATATTATATGTATGTAATTTTTGTACTTATTATATCACCTCGTCCGCATGTGATTTGTACCAGTTTCTCTTAATAAAATGAATGAAATAAAACTTATTTATAATTTTAAAGTAACATTCATATATTGCATTGTCATCAAACATTTATATCTCATTCTCTTTTAACTTCTTTTATAATATATTTTTTAAAATTTTCTCGACGATATTACATGATAAGTTGACAAAGATAATAATGTCCAATACATTCTCAAAGATAATTACATGAAAGTTTTACAATGTTGTTATCACTATATGATAAGTGCTAAAATCTAAGATGCTTAGAAATAAGGTTAATGTCTTGGATAATTAGTTAATCTCTTAGTTCAAGCAATTTGATCAATTCTCCCTAGCCAAGATGTCTGGTGGCTTGATATGAAAAGCTTAGGTGGTTGGAACCTGGTAGCAGGTGGTGCCTAGTATGTCAAGGTGACTGGTACTTGTAAAAGGTCTCATTTGATGGACGTGGAGAATTTTTTATGCTTACGTCAATAATTTTATATGGAGAGAAAGTGTAATGATATTTTTAAGAGATAGACTCTGAAAATATATATGTTGAAAGTGTTAAGAATTAAAAGTTATGAACCTTTAGTTTGAAGTATTCATGATGTTATAGCCCATGAGTTTTGTCAATTTGGGGAAAAAAAGGCTGAAGTGTAATTTCATCATTATGATATTTTGAACTATATTCTATTCAAAATAATATGTATTGGATAAGTATAAAATACTGAGGGACTCGTGTGGTGTCCTAGAAAAAATTTCCAATAGAGTATTGGGCTCGGGTAAGTTGCCCGAACACATTAGAGATGAATAATAGGTCAAGGTGCACTACCTGTACCTAAGCACATGGGGATAGGGTATGGTAGCCCGAGCCCACAGGGGTGTTAGACACTCTCAACACCGACTGGGTAGCATGCCCAACCTACTTAGCGTACACCTAATAGTGGATATACACCTAGATGGTGGGCTCAGGCTTTCATTCCCAAACTGGAGTGTACGACTAGTATGGGCTTAGGTTATTATGCCTAAGCTTATAGATGTCGGTAGAAATCAGGCTTGGGCATGGTAGCTTGAGCCCATGGGGATGTTTTTGGATGTTTTTGAGGTTTTTTAGGATTTTTTGGGCTCATTAAATTTGGATCCATTAGTAGTCCCTGAAGTATTTGTGGTATTAATCCACAAAGATGTGTAAAAATATCCAGTTATCATGACGAGTTCGTTGTACTTTATTCATATGAGAAGAGAGGTAGAAACCCCGGGTAATATACTGGAAAGCCTATATGTAAATGCATGCACCATGATTGAAAAAACATTTCTAAGTATGTAGAGGTTAACCCATGGAGGGTGAGCCTATACTTATAAGATTCTCTAAGTGGCTAGAGGAAGGACCCATATTGATGCCCATACTTATAAAAATTATTAAGAGGAATAGGGGATGGACCCATGAAGGGTGGTGTTATTGCACTCGGGAGACCAAGTCCATCCCTTGGAGAGTAGTTGCATTGGAGAGTGGGGGGTATTACTTCCGAATGATTATATAAGGCATGAGAATCTCCCACTAAAGAGTGGTTAATAAAGTGTAAGAGGTATATACCCTTTCTAGGATGGCATAGAATATGAGAGCCCCTTACTAGAGAGTGATACCGGTTTGAGATTACATTGGAGAGATGAGAGATACAAGATCAATTCCTGATGAATTGGTGAGAGGCTCTTTGGCATCACCTGAAGAATGTGTTAGTCTGAGGTTGCATTAGAGAATAGAGGATCTGAGATTAAACCCCGGCGAATTGGTGAAAGGTGTTTAGGCATCACCTAGAGAATGTGTTAGTCCGAGACTATACTAGAGAACAAGGGATCCAAGATCAACCCCTAGTGAATTGGTGAGAGGCTCATAGGTATCACTTGGAGAATATGTCAGTTCAAGACTACACTAGAGAATGAGGGATCCAAGATTAACCCCTGATAAATTTTTAAAAGGCCCTTAGACATCATTTGAAGAATATGCCAATTTAAGACTGCACTAGCGAATAGGGGATCTAAGATCAACCTTTGGAGAATTGGTGAGAGGGCCTTAGACATCACTTAGAGAATGTGTCATTGCAATAGAAGATATCATATTCACCCCTTGGAGATTATGGGGCTATTATCTTAGGAAGACCAAATCAATCCCCTTCAAAGAGAGTGATGTTATTGCAGTAGGGAGACTACATCAATCTTTTCCTTGGAAAGTGTCTGGAAGTCCCCACTAGAGATATGTAGTTAAGAAATGTATACCAAAAATACATTATTTTTATTTAAAAAATAAACTTACATTCCTATTGAGGATTATGCATCATGAGGTAATTTTAGTGATAAGTATGAGGGGTTATTAGGAGGAATATGTCATGAAGGAGGCGCTAAAGTGTTTGTTTTGACTGCCATAATAACTTTGAATGGATTGTCCTATTTTGATTCAAAGGAGTTATAAATCCTCAAGATACACGAAATGCTCGTGAGTTGATCCTTCACGGTTCTTCCTCGAGCTTTCATTTCTACTAGAAGAATGATTTCACTTGGAAGGTCTTTTATACTGGTTGTCCTTGTAAAAACAAGAAGGCCCCATGTCATAGCAAACTGGCCTTTTCCACCCGTATGTGATTTTTCATGACTTATTCAAGTAAGCTTCTATCTGGTAAGGAATAAAGTTTTCTCTAGACAACATGTTTCTTTACCCTTTATATCAAGGCCTCTAAGGCTACTAGCTCTAGCAATTCTTGCACCTTGAGCATCTCCTTTTTAAATCTCTTCAAATATGCCCATAGTCCTTAGGGAGTCGAGTGTTCAATACTCATTTGAACAAGGAAAAACCCCTTCACTAATAGGGGTTGTGGTTATTTTCCTGGGTATGCTAATTTACAGACCTCTTAATCCTTTGTCTGTTAGGCTATTACGAGCCTGAGGAGTTTGGCATAGAACATAGGATATGGTAACCAATTTCCATCTCATGGTAGCTAAGGAGATGACATTCAGAGTACCGACTTTGTACATGGGTATCGCAATGGTACGAGTGACCCCTTGAGGGACTCTAAAGATTATCATTTTATTTAGTCTTATTTGGGTAGTGTAATCATCTACAAACACTTAGTGCGGCTGATGGTCGTGGTGCCGAGGTGATGTGTGCTAAAAGTGTTAAGACTTTTTGGGGTGGAAAGGTTTGATTTAGAAAGATATAAATAACAGAGTGACCAAACAAGAAATATCTTTGGCATTCTCAAATGAGCCGTATAACTTTCTATTACATTTATAGCTTTACAATGTTAACTGTCAGGCGTATAATAAGGAAACAAATGTGAGAAAAATAAGGAATCAACATAATCAGATGCATAATTGTAGGAGAGAGTCACGCATAGCTGGATCATTTGAATTTGTAGCAGAACAAATGGAATGAGGATTTGACGTAGCAGTTGCTCCTGGATTTTCTCAAACACCCCCTCGAATTATGGGGTTTGGATAGACCATTAATTTGCCTTTGAGATACTAAAAACGTTGTGCAGTTTGGCCTTTGGTGAAGACATTCGCTATTTGATCGATGGTTGAGACATGCTGGATTTTAATGTCATTATTGCATACTTTCTCTCGAATGAAGTGATAGTCAACTTCTACATGCTTTGTTCTTGCATGAAACACTGGATTTGAGGCGAGTGCAATTGCCCCAATGTTATCACACCATATAGTTGGTATGTGGAACATACCAATAGCTAATTCTTTGAATAGCATTCTAAGCCAGTATAGTTCAGCTGTAGCGAGTGCCATTGAACGGTACTCGACTTCAGTACTTGAACGAGAAACCAAAGTTTGTTTCTTGGAGCACCAAGAGATTAGGTTGTTGCCTAGAAAAACTCCATAGCCGCTAGTAGATCTTTTGTTGTCTGGATTGCCTGCCCAATCTGAGGCGCTGTAGGTATGTAATTGTAAATGAGATGGTGTATAAAACAGTCCATGATTTACAGTGCCCTTTAAGTACCGAAGAACTCATTTCATAGCCTGCCAGTACGGGATTCTTGGCTGGTGCATATACTCACATAACTGGTTGACAACATAAGAGATATTAGGACGTGTTATTGTGTATTATTGGAGTGCCCCAATGATTTGTCGATATGAAGAAGGATTAGAAATGAGTGCTCCTTCTGTATTGAACAATTTGGTACTGGCCATCGTAGGTGTTGCAAGTGGCTTGGCACCAGCCATATGAGTTCAGTTTAAGAGATCACAAATATATCTGATTTGACACAAATGCAATCCATGTGGTTGTCTATCAGCCTCTACACCTAAAAAATAAGACAGAGAACCAAGATCTTTGACCTGAAAAATACTCTGCAGCTGTTGAATAAGTTTGGTAATTTCTAATTCTGCAGATCCTGTCACCAAAATATCATCGACATATATTAAGACAAATATTCTAAAAGTATCAGTATATAGAGTAAACAACAGGTAATCATTGATAGATTCCTGAAAAACAAATTCAATAAGCTGTTGTGATAATCTGCGAAACCAAGGTCTTGGGGCTTGTTTAAGACCATAAAAAGATCTGTGTAATTTACAGACATAGTTTGGTTTGGTCTCATAAACAAAACCTCTCGGTTGTTCCATAAAACCTCTTCATCTAGAAATCCATGTAAGAATGCGTTCACCACATCTAATTGTTAGATGGGCCAATGAAAATGAATCGCAATAGCCAAAATTAATTGAATAGTAGTTGGCTTAATCACAAGTGAAAAGGTTTTATGATAGTCCATGCCACTTTTTTTATCATACCTTTTGGCCACAAGTCTAGCCTTAAAACGGTCAATACTGCCATTTGGTTTTCTTTAAATTTTATATACCCATTTGTTCCGGACAACATGTTTATTAGATGGACGAGGACAAAGAGACCAAGTCCTATTTTCCATCAAGGCATCAAATTCCTTTCCCATCACAACACACCATTGTGGATCAGAAACTGCTTGAGTGTAGGATGTTGGTTCAGGAATATCCAAGATTGTAGAAAAGGCTTGCAAAGGATGTCGGGTATTGTAGAATAACTTGTAATCAGGGAATGATTTTGGTCGAGAGTGACCTGTTTTGGAGCGGGTTTTAATGGGAGTGAAGGTGGGTTGTACAATTGGATTGAGGGATGTATTATCGTAATCTGTTAGCGATTGTGGAGAAAGAGATATTGATGGGATGAGAATACTTGTATCAATGGGGTTCTCAAGAGGTAAAGCAGTAGGAGGAGAAGGATAATTATTTGGTGTAGGAGATGGAGAGTGTTGGACAATGTTGAATGACGCAAGAACTGGTATAGGAATAGAAGGTGGAGAAGAATCAGTTTAAGATGGCATAACTGCAGAAATGTTAGATAATAAGTTACTAGATAAAACTGAACTAGGAATTATCAGAAGTGTACCTGCAGCAGGATTTGTGCTTTGTGATGTGGTGGGCACAACTATTTCCTTCGCTGGGAAAGAGTGCTCATCAAAGATAACATGTCATGAGATGTATACTCGTTTAGTGGCCAAATCTAGACACCTATATCCTTTTTGACAGTTGGAATAGCCTAGGAAAATACACTTTTTACTTAGGAATGCTAGTTTATTATAATTATACGGGCGAAGGAGTGGATAACAAACGCATCCAAAAACACGTAAGGCCATATAAGTTGGCTCAGTTTTATGAAGTAAAAAATAAGGAGTCTTATTACCTAAGACCTTGGTAGACAATCTATTTATTAAGAATACTGAAGGAACGCATCAACCCAATATTGGGGAGACAAACTTGATTGAGCTAGAAGTGTGAGTCCCATTTCTTGGATGTGTTGATGTTTCCTTTAGGCAATGCCATTTTGTTGAGAAGTGTGTGGGCAAGTCAGCCTATGAAATATCTCTTGTGCAATTAATTTTTTAAAAAATTGGATAGAAGTAAACTCTCCACCGTTATCTGTTTATATTTGTTTTATTGATTTTTTAAAAAACATTTTGGCAATGGTTTTAAATTTAACAAAAGTTTCAAACATATCAGATCTTCTGTGCAACGGATAGAGCCAGGAATATCTTGAATAATCATCAATAAACAAAACATAATAGGAACACCCACCAGTTGATTGTACAGGAGAAACCCATACATCAGAATGAATTAAAGCAAGAGGAACAAAAGACTGGCGACTAGACTCTGGGAAAGGTAGTTGCTAAGCTTTGCCAAGTTGATAAGCTAAGCAAAAATCTAGTTTTTTGGAAGTACCTTTGACAGAGAGCTTATTTAAACGAAAAAATTTATCTAAGATGACTTTTGAGGGATGGCCTAGTCTAGAGTGCCAAATGTCTACATTAGCGCGAACCCCTATTGTTGTTGAAAGACATGTGAGGTTCTTATGAGAAGTCTTGCACCCAACTAGGGGACATAAGCCATTTTCAACCACACTATGAAGTAGAATTTTGCTTGTCAGGTTCTCCTTCACGATAAAATCAGTAGCAGTTAAGATAAAGTAACAATTATTATCTAAACAAAATTGATTGATAGAGATAAGATTGGTAGCTGCTTGTGGGCAATGAAGGATTGTATTTAAATGAAAAGTGGACTGGCCAGAATTAAAAATGGTAGAACTAGTGTTTAGAACTTGCAGGCCTGAACCATTTCCAACAGTGACAGATTCTGATACACGAAGGGGTTGCTGATGAGTGAGATTAGACGAGTCTGATGTAATATGAGCATTAGCACCGCTGCCCATGTACCAAATTTGATGATCAAATGTAACATTAGTCTCAGCTACCATGGCTACAACATCTTGAGGAGGAAAACGACCCTGATATGAATAATCAAAATAGTGAAAACAATGAATATCAGTATGTCTAGTTTTACCATAACTTTGACCAACCAGACAGTTGTTGGGTAGCTGTTAAGGAGTGGATCTGGTTTGTGTGGATCTGGTTTGCTTTGACTGATAATTAGAGGAAGATGTATTCTGTATTTTGGTGGGAGGAAGTGGAGGTCCTTTTCTTTTCACATAAGTAGGTACCTTAGATTTGTTTGCAACAAATGCAAAATGAGAACTATCCATGGTATGAACAGAGTGATTGACATCCAAAAGATTTTCATAGCCTAGCAATTCAACTTGAAAATCTTCAAATGTGAAATTAGTTTTACTGGATGCAAAATTAAAGAGGTGACAAATGGTGTATAAGAGGATAGCAGGCCACCAAGAAGAAAAGAGTACAAGTCTTGATCATCAACAAGCTTACCAGCTGCTGCCAATTGATTTGTAAGATTTTTGGCATTTTCAAGATATTCGGTACACGATTTGGTACTTTGAGTCAACACTTGAAATTGACGTTTAAGATGGGAAATTCAGTAGCGTGATTAAGAAGAGAAATGAGTCTGCAGGGCAGTCCAGACTTACTTATATGTTTCCAGTCCATAAACAGTGGAAACAAGTTTTTCTAAAAGAGATGCAAGGATCCAACCAAGTAGGCAAACATCTTTCTTTTGCCAAACAACATAGGCAGGATTTAAAGAGCCAGAGGCACTATGTTTTGGAGGACAGGTTTCAGTACCATCAATGAAGCCAACTAAGTCGTGTCCTCGAAGAAGATTAAGGAACTATATTTTTCATGCCAGATAATTATGGGAGCCATTTAGCTTAACAGAAATAGTGGTGGTAGATGGTGGTAGGATAGTTTTAGGAATGGAGGTGTTGCTGGTGTTGGCTATTTGGATAATGCGGAAGTTGGAGAAAGGATCGTTTGAAAAGTATGAGTTTAAAGCTACTCTGATACCAAGAAAGATATAAAGAACAAAGTGACCAATACAAGAAATATCTTTGGCTTTGTCAAATGAGCCGTATAACTTTCGATTACATTTATAGCTTTACAATGTTAACTGTCAAGCGTATAGTAAGGAAACAAATGTGAGAAAAATAAGGAATCAACATAATCAGATGCACAATTGCAGGAGAGAGTCACACATAGCTGGATCATTTGAATTTGTAGTTGAACAAATGGAGTGAGGATTTGACACAGCAGTTGCTCCTGGATTTTCTCTAACAGATTTTGCCTTTGGGCTGTTAATATGGTTTGAGTGAGCAATTGCACATGAATGATGAGTTGTTAAAGGTCTGGATGGGTAGTAGTGTTTGTGATAATGAGTAGATTTATCTTGCGTCCTAACCAAGGTATATCTGGGTTGTGTGCTATGGAATGTCCCATAAATTTCACAAACAAGTTTAAAAAACTGATGGATTTTTGATAAGTTTCTCACAGATGATGGTAATTGATGAATCCCAAAATCCAAGATGATTAAGAATAAGACTGATGTGTTAGATATTCAATTAGTCTCGTAGTTCAAACAATATGATGCATTCTTCATAGCCCATGTGTCTGGTGGCTTGATATGAAAAGCCTAGGTGGTTGGTAGCTGGTAGTAGGTGGTGCCTGATAAGACAAGGTGGCTGGTGGCTAGTAGCTGGTACTTGCAAAATGTCACCTTTAATGGAAGTGAGGACTTTCTGATGCTTAAGTCAGTAATTTTATAATGAGAAAAAGTGCAATGATATTTTAATGAGATAGACTCTAAAAATATGTATGTTGAAAGTGTTAAGAATGAAGAGATTGTGAACCTTGAATTTGAACGATTCATAATGTATTTATAGCCAATAAGATTTATTATTTTATAGAAAGGAGGGGCTGAAGTGTAATTTCACCATTGTGATATCTTGAACTATATTTTACTTAAAATAATACGTATTGGATCAATGTAAAATAATGAGGGACCCGTGTTGGGTTTTGGAAAAAAAGTTCAAGGGAGTGTTGGGCTCGAGCATGGTGCTATTAGAGGTGAAAGATAGGTTCAAGCGCGTTACTTGGATACAAGCACATTGGGCTCGGGCGTGGTAACCGGAGCCCATGAAGGTTCTGGGGTGCATGCCCAGCATCAAGGGTGGTAGGTAGCATGCCTAGCAAGGTTGGGCGTGTCACTCCCAGTAATGGGCGTGCACCCATACGGTGGGCTCAGACTTCCATTTCTGAGCCAGGGTGGACATCTAGCATCGTAGCCCGAGCCAATGCACGTTGCTAGAATTTTGGCTCGGGCGTGGTAAATTGAGCTCACGAGGATGTTTTTAGATTTTTTTAGATTTTTTGAGCCCATTAACTTTGGATTCACCAATAGCCCAAACACTCTCTTAAATCGTTATAATATTCTCAAATACCTTTTTAAACCCATCATTCAACCTTTCTATCAAACTGTCACAACCTCTTAAATAACAAATGACTCGTATGCTTAGGAGTAATATCACATAAAACTTTATCATTATATATCCTAATAAAAAAACAAAACCAAAACTTGTTTATTAACTTTCACTTTTCAACATTCATTCAACCACTAAAGTCTATACGGTTTATGATACTTTGTAGTATTCAAATTTAATTATCTAATAAGTGTAGTATTAGCTACCATATCCAAGCCAATGCACCTTGGTAGAAGTTGAGTTAAGGTATAGTAGCCCAAGCCCATAAGAGTGTTTTTTAATCTTTTTAAGCTTTTAAGGATTTGTTTTAGCCCGTTAAATTTGAATCCATCACTATATTATATACCTGACAATCATTTTATTTACAGTAAACAGCCGATCAATTATGTTGTATATATATAAAACATAATTGATCGGTGTAATTGTAATATTAATTTTTTAACTTATTTAGAGAAAGAAAGTTAACTTAATTTATTTAGGAAATGAAAAGGAATATTTGGTAAAGTAAATGATAATTTTCTTTAAACTTCAGTTTAAAAAATACATTAATATTATTTGTTTTCTCTATGCTATTTTTTTCCAAGGTAATTTTATATAAAAATTAAAATTTTTGAATTATAAAATTATATATATAAAAAAAATCTTCATTAAAGATCACAACTAAAACGCAAACATATAATCATACACTTCTCTCTAAATTGTATAACTTTAATATTGTTTTTTAAGATGTCAACATGGTCTTTACATAATTAGCATTATTTAATATATTATTTTGTATGTTACTGATTTTTCTTTGAAAACAATTTCATTATCACACACACTAAAAGTATTAATGATTATAGCATTTATTTAATTCAATTAATATTTTTATTCTTGATCATTCGGATTGTTAATTTTTTATAATTCATAACATCTGGATATATCATAAGAAGAATTTTCTTAATATCAATCTCATGACTATCAATAAAAAGGAAAAGAAAATTTAATTAGTAATTAATTATAAATTTTCGTATAAAGTTAATTTATTTAGTTCATATATAATCTTTAGTTCATCACATAGTGGAGTTTTTTTATTTACATGTAACTTTCTATCTTTAAACTAGTTTTAATAACTTCTTAAGTGTTCCCTTAGACTACGCTTTATATATAAAACATATTCTTACATAATAAAAATTATGATTGGTTTTACTTTTGCACATAATTTTACAAATCTCACTCTTTGAAAGGCCATTTGTCATGCCTCCATCACTAGAAGTAAAGATACCGGTATCATCTAGCATTTAACCCTAAATAATATAAAGGTTAATTGCACAAAGTTCATTAAGAACAACAAATACTAAATCTAAAGGTATTAAATATCTGTATTTCATAAATAATCACTTAATAATATCAAGTGTTAGACATGATAAAAATCATACTAAAGAATCTTATTACAAGTTCTCAAAATATTAATAATGAATGTCTAACAACAAGTCAAAAGATGTTTTTCATTAAAAAAAAATCCTTCAGCTCAACTAACAACTTAAACTTGCAACGTCTACTCCATAGCTCGAAACTCACTAGCACCCCTACTTTAATCCTTAACCTATCTAAAGAGGGGAAAAAAAAGGAGAAAGCTAACCATAGTTTAGCGGGTAAAACTCCAAACATACTACCAGAACAAGCACAAGTTTCATATATATATATATATATATATATATATATATAGCATTGTAAATAATAAAACAACAACTTAAAATAATTTAAAAGATGTTAATAATTTATAGTTCATAAAACATGCCATAAATCAAGTCATCAATACATGCTTTTATTTGGCATTCAATTCCATAACATGGCCTTACTCTCATATTAAATTGCTATGACCACATTGTACCTATAATTAAGCCATTAGTCAACTATTCATGACCAACTATTGTAACCGTTGGCAAGGGCTATCGCCAATTATTATAACCTATTAACGGTCCATTAGAACTCCTGACTAGCTATTGTAACCCGTTGGCAAGGGTCATCGTCAATTATTATAACTCATTGGCGGTCCATTAGAACTAGTTTCAGGGTCAATAACACCACTCAACATAAGACATTACTTTATTCATAGCCATCAGAAAATCATTATACAACCATTTGAAAATCAAATTCAAAACACTATTTTTCATAAACCAGTTTATAAAACATTCTTATAAAAATTATATACTGTGCATTCACAAACATCACATATAAGCAAACTAATTTGAACACAACAAGTGTTTGGTTTTTTTTTTAAATAATGTAATATATAAGGTAGAGGAAAAATACACAATTAAAAAAATATTTATTATATTTAAAAATAATAAAGTGTGTGAAGATTTACTTACCTCTTTTTTTTTAAACAACTAAAATATAAAATCTTAGCTCAAACAACCTCTTCACAAGCATATAACCTGTTAAGGTTCATCTGACACTTAATTACAATAACATGTCCACGACACACTACCTAGAAAACTAACCACAACTCCTAGAAAATTCAGAATTCTATTATGTTTTTTAGGTTGTAAACTAGTCTTAATTACCTTTCTATCCATATATGATTCACCTAGTAATTCATTTTATATAATTTATAATAAGCCCCAAAATCATTCCTGGGTGCTTTTACAAACAACCTACAAATCCTTTACTAATCTCCATAACTTTCTTTATAAAAATCAGATTTATGTGTTGTTATGGTGTTAGAAACTAGAAACAATAAGATTTTCCAACATATAAAATTTGGTTCAAAAACTTCATTTATTCAATACAATTTCTGGGCTGAACGAAAAACCCGTATCAAACATATAAACTAACAACTTCTCCCTTTTATACCTAATTGTTTACCTAATACTTTCAAAACACTAAACACTCTTAATCCATCTTAAAATATCATATAATCTACCATATTCATTTTATTTAGTATTCATACAAATACTATTTAAATCTCTTTAATTTTATGAACATTTCATATAGAAAAAACTTTAATTAATCCAAAACCTTTCTAAATGAAAGGGATTCATATTTTTTACCTTGAAATCAAGAAAATACAATGAAACTTTAATTCTTCAAGGTTAATCTATTTCATTCTTTTTATCTATACCTATTAAAGAACAAGTGATTCTCAAAACTTGTTTTCTCTCAATTATCTTGAAGTTTATAAAATTAGGGTAAATAACTCTAGAGTTTCATCTATTTTTTTTTTATGAACTATATATATTTATCAAATCATGTGAAATTTCCGACTTCCCCCTCAATAGGAAATAATCATAATTATTCGTATTAGGATAATATTATTTTGCAGCTTAAAATTTTCAGGATATATACATTCTCCTTTAATGAGAATCATCAAGCAACACCTTTCCGGCCCTTTCCATTTCCAAATCAGCCGCCAAATCAGGTCCATTTGTCCTCGCTGAGGCGTTGTCTTCTAGATTTCATCGGCAGACTTCACTGTAAATACACCACTAGCTGAGCTTTTCCAAAACATCTTCCTCGGTCTCACTTAACGGGACTGGATAACTTGCTAGCACCATAACTATTTGCATTGAAATCAGATGCGCGAAGCACTCCCATTTCCATTGCTTACTAGGCGTCACCATACATGCCATAGTTACTTCACTTTCAATATCCGAAATCTCTTCTGATACATGTTGAATAAGTGGCTCGTAACCATCTAACCAATCATCCTTCCAAAATCTGATTTTCCTCCCATTCCCTATGGACCAACCAACTCCTGCAATAGCCTGAGGCCAGACTTTACAGATAGCCTTCCAGAGAGCAGATTCCTTCTTCTTACCCTGTATCTGCTGATTCCAATCCTGAGTCTTGACATAGAGTAATTCTCCTCTCAGCACACTTGCCCACAAACTATCTGGATCATTGCATAGAGTAATTCTTTCTGCAAGAGATAAATTACTGCCTTTCCAGGTAGCTAGTTTCTGATGCAATTTCTCAAGAATATTCTTGTATGTCTGTTTGGTGACCCTTCGATGTAATACAGGAACTCCCAAATACTTTCCTAGGTCCTTTGTAGTAGTAAAACCACTAATTTGACTGAGTGATCTTGCTAACACCTCGGATGTATTTTTTGAGAAGTACATCAATGTTTTATTTGCACTAACTTTCTGTCCTGAAGCTGCACAAAACCTATTTCAACATTCTAGTATCCTGCTCAACTGATTCTCATTAGCCTCTGAAAAAAGAAGCATATCATCTGCAAAAAACAGGTGAGAGATAGATGGTCCCTGCCTGCGCATCCTTAAAGATCGCCATGCTCCCCTCTCAACCTCCTTGTTTATTATATGTGACAGCCTTTCTAAGCACAAAACAAAGATATAGGGGGAGAGAAGATCACCTTGTCTAATTCCCCTTGTAGGATAGAATTTATCTGCTGCCCTTCCATTCCAAAGCACACTGAGTGAGGCTGATTCAATATTTACACCTCATAATAATACCCACCACCGAGTGAGGAATGCCAGCAAGTTCCAAGGTTTCTCTAATAAAGTCCCACTGTAACCTTTCATATGCCTTCTCCAAGTCCACCTTGATAATCATAACTCCTTTTTTTTCCCTTTCATGCTGTGCATGGAATGGATAACCTCGTGTCATAATTATGTTATCCACTATCTGTCGTCCCGGGACAAAACTGCTCTTATCAGGAGACACCAACTTAGGCATAAGAGAGGTTTAAGGCGATTAACCAGAATTTTAGTCAGCACTTTGAAGCTGACGTTGCATAATCCAATGGGTCTAAAATGGTGTATGAATTCTGACTTCGTCGCCTTAAGAAGTAAGACGAGAAAAGAATGACTAACCTCTGCTACATCCTTCTTTTTATCAAACACAGCCCTGACAAAATTACAAACTTCCCTTCCCACTACCTGCCATTGAGTCTGGTAGAAGTAGGGCTGGTAGCCATCCGAGCCCGGGGTCTTCAGTGGATTGAAGTAACTGTTAATTGGTTCTTGGACAAGTTATCTAGCTCAGGAAAAACCGAATATAACAACATATCAGGCATCGACAAATCTTCCTCAGTGAATAGTTTTTGATAAAATTCAGTAGCCATCCTCTGCAGTTTGCCATCTTCCCATACCCACTGGTTGTTATCATCTTTCAATCCTATGATCTTATACTTTCGTCTTCTAATTATTGCCTTGGTGTGGACATATGTTGTGTTCTTGTCCCCATATCAGAGCCACTAGCACCTAGATTTCTGGTACCACCAGAACATTTCCTCCTGATGTAGAACCTGGTTATATTCCTACACCAGTTCCTTCTACGATCTGACCATGTATGGGTTTTTTCCTCCACTCAAAGCCATCTGAATACCTCCAATTCTGGCTAATAAATTCTTTCTTACAGTGAAAGATGTTTCCAAATACATCTTTGTTCCAAACCTTTAGTGTGTCTGTCATGTTATTTAGAGAAGAAACCTTAATTAGCAAACATCCCATGAGATGTCCAAGCCGCTTCGAATCTACTTGGTCTCTGCCCATGAATGCTTCTGCTAACAAACTGAATTAGTATGGGGAGGTGGTCCGATTTATAATCTGCAGAAGAACCTTAATATACATGTCAGGAAATTTCAGCCTCAAAATTTGATTCCCAAGGCCCCTATCCAACCTTTCAAAAACCCTTCCATGGCCCCTGCACTCTTGTCCTCGCCAAGTAAACTTTGGAACGACACTTCCCGAGTCAATTAATCCACAACTTTGAATACATGTACAGAATCTAAGGCATCTTCTCATGTCAACTGGAGCTCCCCTTGCTTTTTCCGACGCTGTTACAACTTCTTGCACTTCTTTTTATTTAAAAAAGTAATAACATTAACTAAACACTAAACAGAAAACTAAAAAGATGGATACAAATTTTAAGATATCCGATATCGTGCCTTGGAGTAATTTAAATTTTTTTTTTAATTATCTATCAATTAATTTTCTTAAGAGGAAAAATAATTTAAGTTCTTTTAAAACACTACTATAATACCTCATTTTCTTATTAAATACCTTTTTTTGGCAAAAAAGTATTTTTTTTAATATATACTATGTTCTTTATTTGATAAAAGAAAGTAATTAGAATAAAAAATAAATGACTTGAAATAAAGATAAAAAAATCTTTATAATTAAAACTCTTTTATCTAATTATTAATGAGCTTCTTTGTTTTATGTCTTTTTTTTTTCTTACCACAATATTTTTTTTAAAAGGAATCATAAAAAAAAAAAACTAAAAACACAAGTTATAATGATTTTGACTTGAATTTATATAAAAAAATACAATAATAATAATACAATAATCACAAGTTTCTACGGGGAACTTTGCAAAATCTATTTTTATTTAACAAAAAAAAGAGACAGAGATATTAAAAAGGAGCGTTACTAACATTAAAAAATTGCTAATATTTTATTAAAAAAATAAAAAATTGAATAGTATTTAATAAAATAATATCTAAGATATCAGTTTAATTAATTAATTTTAACAAAATTTTACTAAATTTAAAGGAGGACAATCCAAACATCAATAAAATGAAACAAGAAGTTCGGGTTTGTGTGGGCTAGCATTTAAGCCCACACGTCTAACCCCCTTTTTTTTTAAGGATGCCAAAATCACTAGTAGATAACGGATTATTTATTTTTTTTAATAAAAAAATAAATAAATAACAAGTTATCTACTTTTCTTTAACTAAAAAAAAAAAAACCACATCATCACCCATTTGTTTTATAGAAAATAGACAACCCGTCATCCATTAGTGAATTTGGTAACCTTATGCGGACAAAAAGTCGGGCTCAACCCTTCTTGACTTATAAAATCATTCTATCACCTATAAGCATCCAAGAAACATTTCGTAAACCTCAAAGTAATCTTTAATAAAAAAAAAAAATCATTCCTTATAAAAAAAACAAATCTCAAATAATTATTTGTTTTTTAAGTAAGATAAAAAATAAAAAAAGTGCAATGATACTCCTCCCATCAAGTAAAACTCATTGACACCAATATAGAATTTTTTGTTGTTAAACATGGGTAAATGGTAACTTTTTCTCTCCTCACTTGTTTTTTAATGATTTTCTTTTCTTTCTTTTTTTCAAATTAAATGATTGAGATGTGAATAAAATAAAGTTTTAATCTAAAACTAAAATTTCTAAAATAAAAAAGACAAAAAAGGAGCTAACAAAAAATACTCAATAAAAATACACTTTTTCACGAGAAGTTTAGTAAAGCCACACCTTTTGTTTCTAGTTTTAATATGGTCATTTTCTTTTTGTCTTTGTATCACTATATGTCTTTTTGTCTAATTAAGTTTTAAAATATGATAAAAAAAACGTTTAAATGTCAAGAATATGCATAGAGAAGAGACCATCAACTCACAAAACATCAAAAATAGCACATGAGAGGAAACAATTGAGAAAAAAAAAAGGTTTAATGACCAAAAAAAAAAAGAGCACTGCTCGAATTTGGAAAACCGTCAACTCCTTTTGTTTTCTTTTTTCTAATGTAATTGTAATATTATTTTTCCTCATTCAATTAATTTCATGGAGCAAATGAAAACAATTTTAGTGATGCTTATAATTGAAGTATTTTAAATATGACCAAATAAAACTATTTTATTTAATATGGGAACCCAATAAATATGACTTATTTATTTTTACACAATTTCAATAGTTTTATTTATTTATTTTTCACCGAAGAAAACTCTAAGCGTCAATGTTTTTCCTTCTTTTTTTAGAGTTAGACAAAGAAAATGAAAATTAAATATTTACAAAAACAATTAATAAAAATCACACCCTATCAAAATGATTTATTAAATAAATACACATTATGTTCACTAGGAAGGTTAGTTTTTTGAAAAACAAATATTTAAATTATAAAAAAGAAAAATCAATTAATTAGTAATAAATAAAAATTCAGCCCACTTCATTAATTAAAGGATTTTAAAATCATCTAGGTTCCCCCATGTATTTCTTATTCTGTATGGTCTTTTATTTCCTATTTTGTAGCCAATATAATATCAACCAATCAAATAATACTAAATTTGTTAGTTTTTTGTTCTGCAAATGGACTAATCCAAAAGATTTTAATTATGAGCATAATGAGAATACAACTTAATCCAAGCCTTATTTTTGTCCTTATAAAAGTTTTAACACATGAAAATTTATTTTCCTATTTATATATATATACTAGTTTTTACAATACATGCTTTGCAGGTGTTTATGTTGTGATTTCTCAAGTAATTTCCATGCTAATCTATTAACTTAACATCTAAAAACAATTGGGATTCTTATAGTCAACATCATTGTTTATATCAACAATAAAGCCGCACCCTAGCATTTTTTTTTATTTTTTTTAAAAATTTTATTCTTAGACTTTATTTCACTACTAGAAAATTATAAAATAACAACAAAATTATCAATGAAATATTTTATATTAGTAATGTCCGATTCCATTAACGATGGAAAATATTCGTAAACAATTACATACATAATTAGTAATGGAATATGTTCTATCAATAATTATTAATGGAATTGGTGACATAATAATAATAATAATTAAAAAATAAATAAATATTTTATTGGTGATTTCATCGGTAACATGACACGTCATTATTTGCCGATTAAATTACCGAGGAAAGTATTTCTTCACCAGTTTCCATTAAAAATTCCATTAGCTAATTTAGAAGTGTTATAATCAACAGTAGCCCTATCCTCTTTCTTTTTCTTCTTCCTTTTCTTCTTTCACTGAAAAAAATAATAGTCTTTTCTTCCTATTTTGTCACAAATCTAGGCCTTTTCCTTACAAGTTTGGCCACTCCAACAATCAATAGTGTCAGCATCACTGTCGTTGTTGAATGTTTTTTACATATTTTCTATACCAAGTAAGCAAACCTAGCCATTTTGATATTTTTTTGTATTATTTATAGTTTACTTGTATATTTATGTGTTTTATAACCTTTTCCTAGATAATTTGTTATATTTAATTATGATTTATATGTTAGGGTTTGTTTGGGATTTGAGAAAAATTAAATTTGTTTGTAATTTGATGAAATTTTTGTAATTTAGGTTTGTTATACTGGAAAAAATGATGAGTTATTTAATGGGTACCAATCACATTTTGTTAATTTTATTGTTAGGAAATTTTAAGAAAAAAAAACTTTTCTTATGATAACAATTAAATGGTATTAATTGAGATTGAATTAAACAAATGATAGAGAATTAGGTGGGTATCAA
>Ga0307510_10000853_pt1 | contig 31979 bp, 34 predicted proteins | sample 12_EM_MG_FD_207224 | JGI IMG/M metagenome (GOLD analysis project Ga0307510, IMG submission 207224) | Populus trichocarpa ectomycorrhiza microbial communities from riparian zone in the Pacific Northwest, United States - 12_EM | ecosystem: Host-associated > Plants > Roots > Unclassified | place... | reverse complement strand
GAAGAAGGGCAACTGTCAGGGAAGATAATCTGTCCGAACAAGAAATGTGGTGCAAAGCTAGGGAACTATGATTGGGCCGGTGTTTGTTGCAGTTGTAAAGAATGGGTAGTCCCGGTGCGTCCCACCCTCACGAGCACGTATACTGGACAACTAATTGTTCTTCATCTCTAGGGCTTTTGCATTCATCGGTCCAAAGTCGACGAGATTGTGTGATTGGTTCCGTCTTTCCGTTGTTCCGCGTCGTCTTGCTGTCAGACTTCAGACGAGTTTTGGTGCAGTTGATTATTACCCTCTTAATTTGTTCTCGCTTGTGGCGAGCCATCCGTACTTTTACACCATCCCTTTGCACATCTTTCCCACCACTTGTCCACACGCGGCAATGCTTTATCCGCGTTTTGAGCCTGTATTCATCCAAGGCGGAATATTCAGCATACCCAACAATCCACTTCCGAGAGACGAAGCAGCGTCTGTTTAGCTGATACACTTACCAACTGGGCATATGAATGTTGGTACAGTCAATAGACCAATAAAGGTCAACGAACGTGGGCAAATACCTCTTTTAGATTTTCATTTTTCGCTCATTATTAACCTTCTTTCAACTTACAGCCCCCCTCTGTCATTATGTCTTCGGTGACAAAGCTACATCGAACCATCGCTGCTCTTAAGATGGACGTACAAATTCCCTGGTGGGACCCGATATCCTGTGCCGCCTCCCCCTCCTGGTCACAACTATCTCCACGCTATCACAAGAATTTCCCGTTGCCGCACCTATCTCGCTTCGGCGGCGGAGCACCTCGGATGACCTAATTCTTCACTAGCCATCCGAGCGAGCAGCGCGCATGGGTCCTGTCGTCCGTTATTTTCCCTGGTGAGCACTGGCAACTGCATTAGTTCGAATAGGCATTGACAATAATGTCACCAGTTGGTGTTTTGACTGCCTTTCTTGAATTGCGGAGTACTAGGCCCCTCCCCCCAAACCCGGGACGTATATGACTCCATGGCGTAGGAGATGAGACATGGCACGGAGATGAATCACTGATATCTACACTCGTTCAGCCCCCAGCCCCAGCGACGCTCTGTTACTTCGCCTCAACTTTGTGTCTCACTTCAAGTCTGTTCAAACGCCCTTCATGCAGTAGCGAACTACGCCCAGGTGTTCCATATCCCTGCCTAGTATGGAATAATAATATAACCTCCTGACTCGGGGTGTATGCCCCAGACGTTGGCGGAAGACGAGTAGATCCAACGCTGGCTTGTCCTTTGTCACGAAAACGTATTTCAAGCTGAAAGCACAGGGCGTGTCTTCTTGTGCATGTGCGAATACCCCTGTAAATTGTTTTACATGGAAGCTTCTCAGAAGCCTGAGAGCGAGCCTCGAGTAGTGAAATTTCGGGAGCACCCGCTCCTTGGGGGCATCGATCGAGCTGGTCATTTACCAATTACTATCACAGACGTTAGCGACTTTCGAGTTCGTCGTTCGTGTCGTGTCGCGCCAGTCATCGCTACCGATGAGCATCAAATCTTGACAAATACATTTTGTCTTCTGTTCAGTCACAGTTACCCCCGTGGCGGGAGAAATTAAAGTAATCACATTAATTATATCACTGATTCCTCCACGTAATTGCGGGGAGCGGACGCTCCTTCGGATCGTGCCATGACGTCGAATGACACGTTGCGCGCTTTTCCTTTCACACTTCACACAACCCACAACCCCCCATTTCCCGCACTCACGCCCCTCCCACACGATCTCTCTCTCTCTCTCTCTCTCGAAATGCTGCAGATCTAAGCGCGAAGCCTTCCGAGTCCGGAACTCGTGTCAGCACCAAGCACCCTTCCCGCCGGTCAGTCACGTCACACGCACAAAGTCAATCGTCCCGAGTTTATTAACTGCGACTGATCCGCCCGCCGCCCTTCTTGGGACTCACTCCGAGTTGTGCGCGAACCACGGACGTCGTCGCCGAGCACGCGAGTTTTTTTTTTTTCACTGGTGGTACCTTGCTGCTTTTCAATCCAAAAGCTTGGCCGCGGGGAAAGAGAGATAGATGGTTTATGGTTTTTCGTTTTCGATCGGGTTCCACGCCGACATCCCCGATTCGTCCGCCACTCGTGACTCGTGGTCAAATTTTTTTCTCTCTTTCTTCTTTTTCCTTGACGCGCGCCTGTCTCGAGGCGGAGGCGGAGATCCCTGAACCAATCGCTGCAGCCCGTCCCCTATTTGTTGTCCGCGTTATCAGGCTCGCTCTTCTGAGCTTCTCGACGCACCTGGAAATCTATTTGTGATCCAATGCGAAAGACCTTAGTTCAACTCCGTTACCTCGCACTAGTGATAGTGCGGTCAACAGCACTGTTCGAGGAGGTTGATCTCATGATGTGGCCTCACTGAGTATATCAGTTCTTGAGAACTCTTTTGGATCTGCCATCTGCCAATGATAACTGAAAGCGTGGAGAAACCATGAATATAAAAGGAAACAATCTACCCAGAATAACGATGGTTTACAATGTGTCCGTAATACGCCCTTGATCCCACAACTACGACAAAAAATATCGACGCTAGTAAAGTAATAGTGGAGGAGATACAGAAGATTAAGAGACCAGGTCCATAATCCGACGTATCACCGAGAACCGTGGTCGCGTTGAGGCTATAGAAAGGGAACGATAGCGTAGCCGTTCGACGGGATCGTTCGTCAGAGTCGCCAACACCATGCGCATTGAAGCTCTCTCTTTCGCCCATGCATCTGTCAGGTCATGAAGCAGCTTGAGGCTGAACCCACCTGGGGGAGCATCGGGGAGGTCATCTGCAACTACGATCCAAGAAGACACACTCTCGAGCAGAGCGTTCAACTCGAGGGTTGTCCGCCGTTGCAGAGACAAGCATTGTGCATACGCAGAGTTGAACTTCCGTGGGCCTTATGAGCAGCGGCGGAAGAAGAGGGCGTGCGTGGTGTAGCGTCAACGATAACTGTCGCAGGGCACTGATTTAAGCGGCGACATACCTTGGGATGGAGTAACATTCTCTGGCGGGACGTCTGCTGCGTCTGTTCCAAGGGCCATCACACGCTCCTGCAGATCGTTCGAGGCCCTCACACGAGAGAACGATGGATGGGTCACGAAAGTGATGGAGAATGCAGCGATCACCTCCTCGAAATCGAGACAGCGACGGAAGAAGTCAAGACACATCTCCCTATTCTGCGTGAATCCCAAATTGACTCGAAGAATGAAGGCGAGGCCTATGTGCGAGGATTCTAAAGACGCGCTTTCGCGGACGTTATGCAGCGCCCTCTCGAGCGTGCTCAAAGCAGGGGATAATGTGGAAAGTATCGCCCCGAGGTCAGCGCCCTATGCAAGCAAGATTGATATCGGAAGGCAAAGCAGGAGGGCAAATAGACGAACTGAGGAACATGAGCGGTTATTGAGGAGTGCGCTCCAGATACTACTGCCTTGCTTATCACAGTTCATCTGAAATTTTACGTCTGCTCTCTGCAAAGAGAGAAAGTGTGTATCCATACCTTCCACAACTCAACGGTTTGCTCTAGACTAACTTTGAAGCCTCTCCACCGCTTCACATCATCAGGATCGACCCGACGTGTCTCGCGCGCTTTGACGGCACGGCATATCTCCTCCACCCAAAAATTGTCCAAGTCTATATAACATCGTTGAATCCCACCAAGCGCAAAGTCTACCTCATTGAACAAGTCAAAGTCTTCAGGAAGTGGACGCGATAGCTCTGAGATCGACTGAGTCAGTATCACACCTCCCTAGCAACGAGAAGGTAGCCTCGCCTGTGTTGCGAGCATTCTTCATAGCACTTGCAGTTCCTAATTCATATGACTTTCGCAGATCGACGGCCTGGTTGTATAGCGTCCTTGCCATAACCCGCCGTTTCTCTAGCATGTCAAGGAACGAACTTTGTTGTTGAATCTCGGCAGAGATATCGAGAAGGTATCGGTTAGCATACTCCTCGGCGAGCCGCAAAATTTCAATGCAGCGCTCTTGTTGCCTCTTGGAGGTCGCACGTAACGTGGCTACCTGTCTGTGGGGTCGAGGCCTGTGGACCATGGGAGCGGCGGACGCCAGTTCCTCTAGGCGGTCAACGAGATCAGAGAGTTTGTTCATATTTTTGAGCCAGGAAGACAGTGTGGGATGCAGCGTTTCCGGGGGCCTCGGAGGGGCCGGAGGGCGAAAGCTGTGAAGCAACCTCGGTACGCCTTCGAGTTGCTGGTTTTGATCATCTATTACTGTACAAGGAGCTGGCCCGAAGAATGGATATGCGAACGATTGATCAGGATTTGATCGCGGAGAGGACAAGAGAGGGGACAACGGTGAAGTGAAGGCATAATGTGATGGATGTCCGCTGTCAGATGACGTTGGCACGCCCAAGTATATGTTGCAGCCCGAGGCATCGACGGAGTCACCCCGTGCGGGCGGAGGGAGCGCAGAGTTCTCTATGCCCTGCGATGATGGTGGTTGTAGACTGTGCGATGGACTGGGGGCGGCGCTTGTGCCAGTGACTATGTGGCTTCGTTCGGCAGAGTACCGTCCCCGGTCGCGAAACTGACAAGGCAGGTTGCTGGCCTCGCAGGCCTCGCAGCGAGACTGGGACGTGACATGGGCACACGTTATTCTCCTCAGATGGCTATGCAACCGGAGTGAGAGGGGAGGAAGGAAAGGTAGAGTCAGTCGAAAGGCTCCGGCGTGCTTGCATGACAAGCCCAAGTGTACAGACCAGTTATAACAAGAGGTGAACAGCCGGGAACGCTTCTTGTGTGTCTGCGAAAGCTGCGGCGCTTCGGGTACGAAACGTGGCATTCATGATGACGACCGTGTGGTAGTTATTGCAAAAGGGCCGGACGAGATGCTAGGATGAGTGGACGTGTATTGGGACACATGGTTAGAGAGATCATATATAAGCGTCTCTTATATATTAGTAACTGAATGGTCAAAGGACCAGGTAATCGTAGTACGGAAGATTGCCCGGGCCCGGAGAAGGGTACTCTGACCGAAAATATAATTTCAAACCAACGACCACATAACGGTTCGAGCTAAAAATTGGTCAAAGATGAGACTCAGTGCACGGGAGATTGCCGGCAAAGGGACCTCTGACCGAAAATATAATTTCAAACCAACGACCACACAACGGTTCGAGCTAAAAATTGGTCAAAGATGAGACTCAGTGCACGGGAGATTGCCGGCAAAGGGACCTCTGACCGAAAATGCATTTCAAACCAACGACCGCACAGCGGTTCGAGCTAACAGGGTATCTGAGGACGTGCCTTAAGGGAAGATTCGGTCGGAGCTGACGCGCTGACGGGCAAACGTTGACGCTTATACATCGGGGGGGGGATTAGTCGTATGGGAAGGAAGGACATCGAGGAATGCGAGGGGTTTGCATAAATCATAAATAGTATGGTGGTTAATGAGTTATTAGTCATTAACTACTGTAGTAGTCATTGCTGACGATGTCAGGAAAGATAATTATCCGAACGTAGACACGTAGACGCCCGCTCGATAACTAATCGACTAATCAATCAACGACAGCAGCAAAGACAACATGCACACACACTCGCGCTCAACCAAACCCCACTTGCAGGCAGAATGGCCTCGAGTTGCCTTCCCTCCCCTGGCCCCCGTGATTTTTTTCTCGTTTCTGGCCCCTTCCGGCGATTTCTGGTTGTCTCCATTTTTTTTTTCGAATTTTTGTAGTGCAGCCATTCACTTCCTTTTGGTCAACTTCCTTCAAGTTCCAGCCCCTTTCCCCCTTCTTGGACTACATAATGTGGCTCAGGTAAGCACATAAGGCTCATCAGTAAGAGTAAGATGACGCGCGAGGCGTCATCGCGTCATTAGTCATGGGCCTGATGGATAGGCGCGCACCGTAGTCGGCCAAATATATTACGTTCTACGTTTACTGTGCAAACTCAACTCAACAAACACAACACACCAAGCCCAACCAATACGATACGAGCCACCGGCTAAATCAGGATGGCCATTGGAATTTCCGAATTGCATGGCGACTGCGCGGCCAATCTTGACTGTCCTCCCGTATACTCTGATCTGCAGGTAGATACGGCCGCGCCCACTCCACTGAGCCCGGAGCGGGGAAGGAGCCCACGGTTGGTTCGATAGATCAATCGATCAGCAACGGCGACGAGGGGTTAAGATGGAGAGCGAGCGTGGAACGTACGTCTCAGTCTTCTCCCGAGGTGACGTACGCCATTCGTGAGCCGTGTCACGACTTGCGAATGGCATACGTCAGGAAGTCGAGCTGTGGTCGCTGTGGTGATTCGTGGATGCGACCCGACGGTGAATGACATACGACACGGGTTTAGGTGATCGAAGGTGGGAGGTAAGGTATGAACATAATGCGAGCAACCGTATAACAGGGTGTAGGTGACCTAAATCAGTCGACACAGCCGGTCTCTACGGATGCAGACCCTGAAGTTGGCATTGGACTTTCAAACACTGGCCGCACTAGTACTGGAAATGGTGCCCTTCGTATATGATATGAGCTCCGTATACTGTGCACGGCTCCAATGGCCAACGAAATTGATATCTAAGGACGAATATTAATACGAAGTGGCATCTGGCTTCAGGCTTGTATGTTATTGTAATATTACTGAAACGAGCATCCTAGATTGGCTTCCTCTCCAACTTGGTCGAAGCATTCCCTAGTCTGGCAACATGACCACTGTATCGCGTTGGAGAAGACTATGTCAGAGCTTAGATGTGACATGTCTGTTATTTAGAACGAAGAGAATGCCAAAGTGCTCTTCAATCTTGGCGTCCTCCTTTCCTGCTCTGAATACTAACTCAATTGCGATTGAAACCAGCACCTCCGAGTCCTACGATAGCCTGCAATAGTACTTGTAACTGGACTGAAAATTCGATTCTGGACAAGCAACCTCGGGGCGTTCTTACGTTTTGATTACACAATAACGTTCAACAGTTTGATCCTACCCACATTCAACATTCGGGACATTCCAATCCAAGGGTAGTAGCAAGTCTAAATAAGTCAACAATCGTTTAATCTAGCCTCGGGACACATCTTTGCGACTTATAATGACATCAATCTGACTTTCACAAAGCTTTCACTGCTACCTCACCTTATGCCCGTGGTATTGTCGATCGGTATACCTGCCTCTTTGCTTACCTTTTGGTTCGTCTCCATGATCTCGTCGACATCGTCGACACTGTTGACCCGCCACAGTCGATCGATGTTGATGTTTATCTCGATACTATAGCGCATCTCAGCGTAACACAAAGATAATCTATCAACACGAAATTTTTCATACGCCCTTCACGCTTGGACTAGAAGTTCTTTGGTTGTGCTCGGCCATCGGCTCTTGTACCTTTTACTAGCCATGTTCTACTTCTGGAAATCTACCGACTCAGGGCCGACAGCCTCAGCTTCTACTGTGCTGCGGCTGCTACAGATAGGTTTTTTCACTGATTCTTCAGGCGGAGCGGGGTCTGATATTGTTCGATCGTGATGCAGATCCAGACTCCTATGCTACTAAGTTACCCATTTCTGTCTGCTCTGAACAAATAGCTTGAGGCCACGCTAACAAACATTATTCCTGTTCCCGCGGCGACCTGGTACTAAATACTGTTAGGGTATAAAAGCGGGAATCTATTGTACTACTACGGCATTTCTCGTCTCATTGTCGGGGCCCTCCAAACCATGCGTGTTTCCCCCTATTCCTTCGTGGCAGAAAGAATTTCCTTTCGGGACGAGCAGCCCTTGTTCGGATCAGAACATCCTTTGTTAGCTGCGCATAGTCCCTGTTTCTGACATTTGTCTTCCCCGAAAGGAAGAGAACAAAAAGCAATCTTCGGTTACTACATGGGTTTCGCGCTGTGCTCAACATCGTGGAGGAAAAAAAACATGGCAACGTCACTTGTATTGTGCAGCACACGAAGGCCGTGTCGCATAGAGATGACCATACAATTGGGATGGAATAAATACGTACAGCGAGGTAGACAGGCCTATTAGACGACTTGAACCATTGGTATTGGCTCTTGTCATACCGTTCACTAATCCTCCATCGCTCGTCGTCACCATTAGGAATGGAATTTTTTTCCCCCTTATGGCAGACTCAGGGACGATACCTTTCTACCGGGAATTCGTGCTGAATTCGGAATATGAATGGCTGAGCCTACTGCGATCGACTCGTTGTCTCCTCGATGCGACGATCACGTCGTGGGTGCTTGGACCGGTCGCGCATGGTGCAACCTTGTCCCCGATTCCGCCAGCTCCAGTTCCAATTCAAGCACAAATATACTACAGTGCGCGTCACACATTTCCGACACCTGACCAAGCGTGAAATTTATTATTTCAAGTACTCCCTCAAAACACCACCAAATCACTTGAAACCAAGTGCATTCAGATCGCGTTTAGAAGTAGATTAAGCCCTATACATTAGTTTTTAAAAATACATTAAGCGCTCATGTACTCGGGCCTGAATTGAGACAAAATATGAAAAAAATGGTATTCCTGGACTGTGCGTGCCTAAAAAACACCGGAAATGAGAAATATAGACTATTTATGACAGGACAGGGCTATTTGTTAGGGCTTGGAGGGAGTGCAAGCAAGGGTGCGTATAACGCTGCGTATACAGACAGTAAAGGCGTATTTCCTTAATGGTACCTACCGGGCCGGGTACCGCGCATACTGATATGCACCTATGTGTGCTATCAACAAAGTACAGATGATCTCTCTAACGACTGGTGTACATACAAAACACAATTAAGACCGCTCTGCCCCTTTCTAGATGGGCGCTTAGGGTACAAAAACAAGATCTCAAATTGAACAAGCGCCCAAAATCCGAAAATTGCAGAATCAACGCCGTTTACCCACTTTCCTTCCCAGATTTCAACCGCTCGGCCACAGGGACTCATTGCTTAAGCGCCCGCTCACGTGCTGGAAATGTGTGACGCGCACTGTAGGTGTTTGAATCACATGACAGAGTTTCGATAAGCCAACAGAGGAGACCGGATTGCTTCAGTTAAACCGATGATATTTGCGTATGCGTAAAACACATTACGACGTCACTAGCTACAGACAGGGGACAGAAAAAGTGCGAGGTATCTACGGATTCTCCGCGTTGACGAGATGAGAAACCTTGCCCAAGGGGCAAAGGGACGACACATGACTATGCATGCATATGCATGACTACTGGTGATCGATGACCTACGGATGAACAAAAGGGGTTGATGTCGCTAACAAAAACAAAAGCACACAAAAAAAACTAACCAAAAAACTCGAGAGGACAAGGTTAGATGAACACATTGAATGCAAAAAAATGTAGGTATGTGATGTTCCTCGTTAGTCAAGATCGTCGGACAGTCCTGTACATTGTGGTCGCAGAAATGGGATGATACAGCTATACATACAATTTGTCATCGAGTCAGACCGATAGAGAACCTAACAACTGATGGATTGATTAAGGCTAGCTATCAATGCCTTGGCCAGCGATGATAGCCACGTCTCGTCGCGCAGGCATGTCACGCAGTTCAGGGCTCCATGAATAGCGGTGGAAGCTGGGCTTTTTGCGCACGCTCACTTTGTACGCGGCGCGGATGGCCGCTGCGCTACTCCCACTGCTATCCGTACCCACGCTCACCATAAGCCCAAGTTCACCATCATGCGATGGTCCGAGTAAACCGGGTGTGACTGGAGCGTCTGAGAGTACAGCGGAGTGAGATGTTGAGGTGATGCTTGGCGATGGTGAACTGATGCTACTGATCGTGCCGATGCTTGTTATGGATAAAGACGGAGGACAGGTGTTGTTCTGTGCCTCGGCGACATGGGTAGGCGACGATGCGCGAGATGAATCGGTATCAGTCAGGGCATGAGCAGAGGATATAGAGACAGAGGCCCAATCGTGGACAGATGATCTGTCGCTGTGGTCAACGCCAAGCCGGAAGGAGGTAGGGAGAGCCATGGGGAAAGCAGAAACGAAATCCTCGGGGGCCTGCGGTGGAGAGAGAGGGCGTTCACGTTCGTGAAGCGGGGAGGTGGTAGCATCCTGGACAGGACTTGGGGTAGCATCACACGAGGAAAGCGATATGACTCTTTCTTTCCACATAGCGAGGTTCTCAGTGCAGTTCTTCGCGTATTCTGCGGTCTCTGAAGTCAAGGGAAAAATCAGATGAAATGAGACGGCATGAAAGAATATTGAAAACTGACCTGGGATGCCAGAGGCAGTGAGATCGAACAGAGGTTTCGCAAATGTTTCGATAAACCAAATTTGGGACTTGGCTTCCGATAAGGGGTCGGCTTCCTCCTTTACGGATGGGACCATGTGGAGATGTCGTTCAAGAGTGGCCTGAGACGTCCATTCTTCTTGGAGGGCGGATGCCCAGTGTTGTGAGACATTGATCGGGCGACACTGAATGATCGCTCAGACGGGGCAAATAGTCAGGACAGTGTAGATTCAATTACCGGGTTACTAATGTCCGCGGCCTTGATAAGCGCCTGACAGACCAGAACCTTCTTTGTCCAATGGTCCACCTCCGCGCCTTCAACGACCTGTTGGAAGCGTTCCATGAACTGGGAGTGCACGCGCATATCGGTTGCCAAAACCGTCTCTGCGAGTAATTTTCGAAAATGGGGTGTTGAATGGGAATTGTCAAGTAGAAAGCTAAAGCCCTGACGTCGAAGGATGTGTAAAAGAAGGGTGTAGTGAAGCTGCTCGAGGGGGGAGGTATGATCATAAAGCGACGATAAGGGCGCCTGGGCATTTTTCTTCGTCGATTGGAACAGTGTGAGGGCAGTTAACATGACAGAGAAAGAGGGGAAAGCAACTCACCATGAAGCTATTTGTGACACCGGGATGACCGACGTCATGTCCAATAGAAGCAACGTACAAGCAAAACAAATCGACCGGCGTTAGATAGTCCACTAACGCCGGCTTTCCCGCGGACTGCTTGGGTTTCCATGTGCGAGTATCGGATTCGAGAAGAATAGACGCAGGGGGAACTCGACCGGCAGAACGGAGGAACATGTGAATGGCTTGGAGCACATCAAGGGCGTGCTCGAAGTTGTGATACGAATTTTGGTGACGATAGACATGACGCATGTTGAAGAGCAGATCCCTGACCTGATCTGTGGATGAGGGGGAAATTAGGTGAGGAAAACCCGGGTATGTTTCGTTCCTACATACCGATAGATGCAGGGACCGTGTCTGAGAGGCCCTCGAGGCGAAAAAGCGCCTCGAAAATGACGAGAGAGCAATAGAGTACCTCATGTTCGGGAAGTTTGTGAGGCTCAAAATTCCAATTATCCATAGACCGGATAAGCTCGGCACGACGTTCCAATGAGACATTGATAGGACCTCTGGTGATGGGGTGTGAGGAGGAGAATAAGTATGATGCTGAATTGGACATACGATCGCTCCTGAGCATTGATGACATTGTGCGTATGGTTGTACATATCACTTAGAAGCTCTGCAAAACTGACCGAGCGAACATGGGTTGAAGTACCAGAGCGAATGATTGAAAAAAGTGACGCACAGGAGCCGTTGTTCCTCTGTATCAATCTCAGACTCGTCCCATCCAACCCAACCCTGACCTAAACCCTGAGAACCGAGCGCTAAAGAGAGACCACCGACGTCAACGCTCCGCCGCCTTGAATGTGAGAGCGGAGGAGCTTGAAGCATATCCATGAAGAATGACAAGATGACAAGTCAGTTGACAGACTGAGAAAAACAAGCTACAGATGAAGACGAAGACGAAGGGCGAAGAGGAAAGGAGAGAGGGGAGAGAAAGAAAGAAAGAAAGAATAAAGAAGGTGAAAAGGGCTTCAAGACTGGGTGAGGGTGTACTGCAAGAGGTGGTAGAGAATGGGAGGGATCAGAACTATAAGGTACGTGAAGAGTAGTTAGGGACGGCCTGTCAAGTGAACCCTGCCTCGTGGCTCCCACGCGCGTTTCCTAAAGATCTTGTACCTTTTCCCACACCACTCACACGACACTCTCCCAATTACATTAACACAACTCCCTATTCATATCGTATCGATCACACATCTATGGACCGAGCATAATTATGAGCACCGTATGCCATCCTGTTGGAGCCTTCAAGCTTCAAGGATTAAGCAAACTTGAGATGAGCCGGAATAAGCCGGAATAAGCTCGATAAAAAACCCCTTGTCGATTACTAATTAACGACCCTGCAACATACTCTCCTGCGCTGCGCATACGAATATTCAGACATCTGGGTGTGTACATGAATTCACTCCATACCATTACAGTAATGTAAACTTTGGCTATCAGATCGTTATCTGCTATCTGCGATATGACATTGCGCCAATAGAGAACAAGGGTCAACGTTTTAGCGCTCTGACTAACCATTTCGAGCGTACATCACGTGACAACTGTTTTATGGTCCGATGGTCCGACGACTTTCCCTATGGTTGTGTCATTCTTGACTTTGCCTAAATCTATGGATCAAGAAAGCGTGGAAACCATTTTTGGCGACTCCTTTAAGCTTCTGGTTGGTCAAGACCCCTCTGAGATTACTGACGATGCTCCACTGGTCTTTGGCCCGTTGAGCCTGACCGTAGCACCAAAGGTACTGTACACACGCACAGGCTTGCCGCCGTGCCCGATCCAAAAGTCTCAGGCTTACCTTTACGTCTTTGCTGAAAGGAAGGCAAGGTAGCTGTGCGCTGATAAATTAAAATCCCACAATCCGGCTCAGTTTCCATCATCCCAGGCGAACACCCTCCTGGCGGATCACATCTTCTCGCCTGCCTTCCTCCTTGCCGAGCGCATTGAACGAGGTCTCATCAACCTCTCCGCATGCTCCAGTATGCCCTCCATTCTGCGGCATCCCTCCCCTCCCTCGTTGTTCTCATCTCAGTCCCTAGTCGTTGAATTAGGCGCGGGCACCGCCCTCCCATCCCTAGTGGCATCCACGTTGCCCAGCCCGCCTGCCCTCGTGGTGGTCACCGACTATCCTGACGACCTGATTTTAAAAAATCTCCAGGGCAACGTAGACAGGAATTCCGGCTCTGTCACCCCCCACTGCATAGTAGAATGTCGGGGCTACGAATGGGGAAAAGACTCAAGCCACTTACTGTAGGCCTGTCCTCCCCGTTTCCACTCCTCCTTCACTGCTCCGTTCACTAATCAAAACCCCATCATCCGGGCGATTGAGTCGGCTTCTATCGTCGCAAGGACGCCAACGGCCTTTCGAGGGTTACGACGCTGTCATCCTCTCCGACCTTCTGCACTTTGACCGGTCCCATGGGGAGCTGCTCGACTCTGTTTGTATGCTCCTCGCGCGCCACAACAAGGCGCGTGTATACGTCGCAGCCGGCGTGTATACAAAGTCCGACGTGTGTACCGCTTTCCTACGGCACGCAGAGAGACGTGGGCTTGTGTGGATTGACAGAGGAGCTGGTCAAGATGGGCGGGAAGTGGACGAAGTATGGAGAGGCACACTGCCTGTGCAGGGGATGAGCAGGGATCAGCTGGGGGCTCGCAAAGTCATGTGTCGATGGTGGGTGGCGCGATGGTCTGATGAGCAGCTGTGAAAGGTGGAAATCACCGGCGAAATTTTTTTGTTCCTCTTTTGAATCCTCATTAATGTGTGCACTGTGACCCTACCACTGAGGCACGTAATCTGTGCAATGGAGGACCAACCTATTCAAAACACTCCAGGACCCGTCCGCCCAACACTCCCCAGAATACCCACTGTCCGGTCCAGACTTACTATTTCTGTTCCGCTTTATAAACATAAAATTTCCTTAGTTCACCACCCGCAAGCGCTTGTCCCAGCCGAGTGTACATAACCCGCTTGCGGCGGGGTTCATGACAGACAAAGTCGCCAAGGACACCGCCGGAGATGTGTCTAAAGTGAGGATGAGGATATTCTTCAAGGTGGGAAGCTGAACGGGTAGCATATAATGGGCTTTGGGGTGCCCAGCCTTGGACGGATGGCGTTCTACGGCGTCGGTGGAAATTGCGAGAAGGGAGGGCAGACGCGCAATTTCCGTCCAAGGTTTGAAGTAACAAATGAACAGCGTGAGGAAATAATTCAATCACTCCGCTGGCGTCCTTGAGCTTGAGAAGGAAAGGGGGAACAAAAAAAAAGGACTGCTTAGGTCTCAACGGCGTTAGAGGAGGAAAGTGCCGTTAGTTGTCGTTGCACCTTGAAGCGAGCCCTTGCGCAGATCGGGCGGGTGGAGGCTTAAGGTGACAGCCTTCCCCGCGTATCACACAACACCGATCCCATATTTTTTCAGCCCGTACTGGTCGCGATCTGTAGCCGTCGTGGAAATTCCGGGTTCTCCTGCAGGGCGGGTGTTTGTCCCTCTGGCCATCCGTGCGTTTACGCCCACCACCTACAACCTAGTACTTGCGTCATACATAAGCGAGTGACGATTACAATCATTCCGGAACTAGATCCCACCGTCAGGGCTGGACCGTGTGACGGTTTCGACAACAGAGTGCTGATGGTGGAACTACTGTACTCGTGACAGAAAGCTTGTCCTCGTGTGCATCCATGTATTGCATATGATACATAGGCGCTCGTTGTTGCGACGTTCTCTGGCACCGCCCGGCAAGAGATCGCGCCCACTGATAGACAAACTTGAAGTCACCGCGCGACTCGCCCTCGAATCCCTCGATCGGCGGCATGGATTTTGCAATCTGCTAACACAGGGGCGTGGACGGTGAGGTTGGCACGCAGCTACCTCGCCGCCTTGGGCGACGCGCATCGGGTGCAGGGCGCAAAGCCAGTAGGTTAATGGGATGTGATCTTGGACACTGTCTCGAAGGACGGTCACGGTCCGTGATGAGGCGATGCTTATCTCAGTGAAGCTCCGCTCCTGGCCCTTTATTCTTTCGGGGGGCTCGGTGAACCGGCACCCGTTTCAACCGCAGGCCGTGGAGCCAGGGTCTAGTCCCTGAACACGTACATAGAAGCGGTATTTCGTCCAAGAATGCAATGGGTCCCTATTGAAAGGCAGGGCAGGCGCTCTGGGACCGCAGGGTCAGCAAAAACTAATAAGGGGTCGTGTTCAGACGTCAAGGGCCTGCCTTCCAGCACGGAGAGAAGTCGCTGCGGCATCCTTTCCCTCCAAATTCCCTCCGCCACACGACAGCGAACGGGCAGGCAAGGCAGAGAAGCGCATGAAACGGATGGTTCCCGTCAACGGCACGCGCGTGGGTCGTGTAGAGGAACGCAAGAGAAGGGAGGTTCATTTCAACTCGAGCGCCACAGGAACGGCTGTTTTTGATAAATCGGCGATGAGCAGGCTGGAGAAAAGATGAATGACGAACGATTGGGATGTGGGCGCATGAGGCGCAGCCTACCTCAGTCTGTGCCGATCGGGGCTAGCCTGTACCGTATGATTGTACTGCGCAGACGACAATGGGTCATATAGCATCGGTGGGCCCAAAGTTTGGTGGATCAGGTGCGCGGGCGCGCATTATGGATTGTTTTGGTGCACTGCTACAGCATGTTGGGATCGAGTGAGAGTGACCAATCGTGGAAAGTGAGGAGGAGGGAATCCACGTTCAGCCTGCGGCCACGGACGGTGGGATACAGACCGAGGTGAGCACATGACAGATACACGCTGTCAATAGTGTTGATTGAAACGTCGGCGGCGAAAGAGCGTGAGGTGGACTGCCTAATAAAGCTGTCACGAGTGTCAGAGGGGTGTGCGACACTGTCCAACGGGAAATCACGAGGGCGATGACAATGACAATTTGTGAGGTTTGGCTACGTAGATCCGCCGGCACGCGTCCCGTTAAGCTGTGAAAGAGAGAAGGAAAGAAAGGGGAAAGCTTCTCCTTCGGGTCTCCCCCGGAGTTACCATCCTCTTGGTATTTCTAAGGAAGTTACCGTGTCAGCATTTTGTGCGGTATTTCGCGATGAAGAAGAATGATGCTCGGGACCCACTTCATATCTGTCGGCCGACGAAGCTTGGGAGCTTACCTATGCTTTTGCAGTGCTCCCGCCTCGGTGGTGAGGTGTGTGCTTGGATAAAAGTAGAACATGAGTGGCCTATGAATCATCGGAGGATGTCCATGATAGATGGAAGATTCAAGACCAGACAGGATCTCCAATGACAAGGACTCGATGGGTGTGCCCTCCTCCTGGCCGCTTCCGGGACGACTGCCCATGGATCATCGTTGCTATCCTCCCTTTAAAGAGAAGGACGACACCGGGATTGGGGCAAAACATAGCTGTCTGGCGTGTGAATCCGGGCAGGAAACAGCATGTCCAGATCAATATGATTTTTGGAGACACACAGGGCGGGCGCCTTGCTGCGGATGTGATGTGCACGTCCGATTCGGTTCGTCTCGATTGAGAATAAAGTGCTCTCTCTCGCCGCCGCTGCCATGATCTCGAATGAACACTCAAGGTGCATAAACCATCGACGGATGGTGCGAGCCGAGCACTGAAAGATGAAAGCGCCCGTGGAGGATTAAGACGTAAACTGGCAACGTAAGCAAGTTCCTGGAAACGGTTGATCGTGATGGCGACTGAACTGCCTTTTATCGGAGAGAGAATGTCAACTCAACGAAGGCGCTCTAGGTGCGAAATTCGGCATTCCTCGCTTTGGTAGGTGAAATGAGTTCTTAAGTCGGGAGATTTGGATCATAAATGAGCAATTGACAGAGGCAGAGTGTGTTGGAAGTAGACGTCAGATTTTCGTCACGGTCGAGATACGGTGTGATCGGTCTCAGATTCTACACCCGCGCATGGGTGTCATGGGCCATGCATCAAACTCGGATCGCGCCGCGGAGTGGGTAAAATCGACCCGAAGGTTTGGGGCAAAGGTTGCACAGCACACGACTGGATGCACGACTGGATTGCGTCACTGGCAGCCGCCGGTGAAAAAACGAACGAATGAAGGAGGACAAGTTTGTTTTTAGATTTGAAAGTATGGTGGTATAGAGGTGTGTGTATGCCGCCGGAAAGACCACTGGGTGGGGATGGGTTCGCCATTGACCGGTTACCCAAAACGAATAAGAAGGAAGACATCCGACGGTAGGGGTAGGCGGATCGCTTCGAGAAGTTCATCTTCTGTTAAGAGCGTGCTACAAACGCGGCACCAAGTCACCGCGGCTAGATTTGAGATTTGAGATCCATTACGATGGTTCACTAGTTCACTCTCCAGCTCGGTCGGTCTGTGTGATTCTCAAAGCCTTCCTCGTGCACGCGGAACTCGTGCCAGTCTCGCCGACCGATGATGGCGCCTTCTCGACCCTTCTTCCTTTTGATAGCATTGGCAAGCACTTATTTTAATACTCAACCCTCCGTCTGTCATCTCCTCACGGACCAAGCCCCCATTCCGAGATTTCTTCATTTATCTTTATTCAAAACTCCCCCTCCCCCGCCCCGCCCTTCAGCTTCAGCCCTCCCTCCTCTGGCTTCTCCACGCTCAACAAAATCAGAATCAACACTCTCTAAAAAGGCGCCACCAGAGCATGGCTCTCGCCCACTATCCGCCCTTTCTTGATCGGCCACTTCCCATTCAAAGCAAGCATCCCTACTTATTGAGCCTGACTCCGAAGCAGCCTTTGCCGATGTCGAATCCTTACTCCTGGAATAAGTCTAATTCTGGCCTTGAACCCTGGGATGCGCCACAGACGTCATGGACAATCGACTCATCTTATTCGACCCTCCAGTCCGCCGTCCAACCCAGCGAACCCCCGTCGTCGCAGACCACGTCTGGAGCCCATTCGCTACAACACCCTCCTCCCGAATCGCCGCGATGCGATCCTTCACTCACATCGCGCCTTCCCGTAACGGACCTTGGCCATTTATCCCCGCACTCACCTGGTCTACGAGGCCTCGATTCCATGTTCCGATTCCCTCCCACTGGCAACGTCCTGTTGTACTCCATGGATGATGGTCTCGATGTCGAGCAGGCAGCTTTGATAACACACAAGAGCACACAGGTCGTGAAAGAAGAGCAAGAGGATGGATCGGTGACTCCCGCTTTTGTTTTCGAATCCTCCCCGTCAACGCCGGGTCCAACGAACGAGGGGCCAAGAGAGACGCAGGTCCCCTTGCGGGCAACGCAAGCCACCAAAGCCATGCGAAAAATGATGAGCGTATTCCGCTTGAACCCTTTTGCCGTCCAAGGGAGCGCCCCAACGGTGGAGGAGGCGGGCCCCCTCGAAGAAGAAGGTCGATTATTCGAATTCCAGCTGCGTCTCGGTGACTCACCACCGCCATCATCACCTCCGGTCCGCTCAGCGAGTACGCTTCCTGAATCACGGACGACGTCGCCGGGTGATGATTGGATGGGGAGGGCGCGTCCTCCGTCGGATCTCGGAAATAGGCGCATGGTGGAGACCCCAGGGACAACGGATAGTTCGGGTTGGAGCTATCAACTTCCTACCGAACTTTCGCCGCCTTTCACTTTGCCGCCTGGCGTCGTGGAGTGTACAGATCCAGCGGGAGTAGATACCAGTGGGGCACGCATAGGACTAGGTGAGTTACCGATTCTATCAGCGCGCCTGCAAGGGAATTTTCCCGGCTGGGAGTGACAGAGATTGTTAACGATTTAATGACGACCTTCTAACGCTAGGATCGCGTACACTGCAGACGCCAAGTCCACGCTATGGCCCGTACAATCAAGGCACGCAGGGTCCATCGGGAAGAGGTGGCGCTCATAACTGTGCGTATGGGTACGGGGCGGTCTCAGAACAAGGCCATCGGAGGTACAGCGGGGCGCAGAGGGACCCTTCCCGGCCGGCTACTCCCGGACCAAGCTATGCAAACGTGTTTGAGGTGAGCGTCTTGCGCTGTTGCGGCGCCTCAGTCTGGTCTCAACGCGGATGGTTAGCCCCAGGATCCCATGAGCACATCGACCGTCATGAGCGGGGAATCGTTCATTGCAACGTCGCATGACCCACGCCGGCAGCGCCGGTGGGGTGGGTCCCGGCACCACGGGTCATTTTCGTGATTGGATTTCTGGACTATCGTTTCGTTTTCTTCTTCGCATCGCATGGACTTAATTCTGGTGTGGGTGTGGTCTAGACGGGTTCGAACGGATTTTTCTATCCCTCATTTCTTGAGCACATATTCTGATAGCTGTATGGGCTGTATTCATAATTGGATAATTAGCGAGGCGAGGAGATTTCGGGGTGGACGTAGCGTAGAGGAGGACGAGATAGATAACTATCGATTGGAATGCATGGGGATCAGGGGATCAGATCGCAGGGACCAAAAGTCGTTGGTGTCTCCATTGTTATCACGAGTTTATAAAATGTCAGGCAGGTTTAGAGAGAGAGAGGGCCAAAACGGGTACTCTCACATTCATTTATGGCAATGGAAACGAAATTGGTTAGAAGTCCAACCGTGGGAAAGTGCATAGAGCCCGAGCCCGAGCGAGCCCCGACACGCGTGTCTTTGGTCGTTTTGTCGACGGTCACCACCCTGTCCCTCTCCACAGCCGCTTTCCCTGCCCCTGGCAGGGACACACTTCCCTCCACAATGGACACTTTTTCTGACGGTCCTTCACAACAAAACGCCCTCGACTTTCCCTTTCATTCATCCTCTTCCAACGATATGCGCCAACACCTTCAAAACCTCCTCGACTCCAAAGAGAAACAACTACAGCAAGCAGCCGCCCTCGGAGAAAGCCTCCTTGCACAGCGTGTCGAGCTCGAGGAACGTGTCAGACTCCTCCAGGATACTGATGTGGATAAAAGTGACGAAATCACTGCTGATATGCGCGAACGTTATCGCGAACTAGCCGACGCGGTCAGGGCATGGGACTTCGGGAACACACAACTTACAACTGCATTCACGTCCTCGGTTTGTACTCTATTCTTTCTTCTTTCGCCCTTTCTTTCTATTCGTCGAGACGTTTCCGCCCCTTGTCCCGCCTTCTTAGGGCCGCTCTCGTCACTTGCTTCCTCTTCCATAACGGTGACTGATTTGTATTACTCTCACGGTCTAGAACGTCAATGGCTCTATCACATCTCAGCATTTTGAGGCCCACGAACCCCACCGAGATGAGTCCGAACGGCCGAAACCTGTAGCAGGGACATCTGCAGCCCAGTCTCGCAGGGCTAAAAACGCTGCTCACCGTGCCGATGACGTTGGTGCGTCTTTCTTTCTAGTGATTGTATGCACACATGCACTCGTTGACGTGTCTTACGTTGGGTCCAGAGTTCGCATTCGAGATCGGCAGTGGTCTTTTAACGGAGGTTAGACGCCTTCAGAGCTTACTGGCAGAGCGTGACAAGGCAATACAAGACATGAAAGAGGAGAAAGATGATCTTGAGAAGAGCCTCGAAAGCCTCCGTAGCGCCCTCAAGTCGCAAGAGCAGAGCACAGGTTGGTCTTACCCCTGTCTCGACAACTTTTCCTCACGTTCTTGTCAGACAAATACAAAGAGGAGAACTGGAACCTCGAGGTTACCTTGCAAGAACTTCGTATCCAGTTTTCAGATTCCCAGTCCACTGTTCAACGCCTCGAAAGCGAACACAAGCGGCTTACCCGTCAACTCAACAAGGCACGTGAAGCCACTGATCAACACAAGAACGAGGCCGAGCGGCTGAAGAATGGCATGGAGGAACTTAAGGCGAACCATGAAACTGCCATCGCACAAGCCCGGAAGCAGGCTGCTAGCCTCCAACGCGATAAATCTGACCTGCAACAAAGCCTTGATACTGTGAAAGCTGAAATGGCGCGGCTGAATCGGCGTCTGCCTCGCGGTTCCCCCATGACACCCGAGGGCAGGGAACGTTCTGACCTTCTCACTCCCAACGATCGTGAGATGGACGACGTCTTTAGCCCCCCTCCTTCGACTAACCGTAGGCGTGGAGACACCTCCGCCATGTTCTCGGCCGACGGAGAATATGACTCTTCGCCTGATGTTTCCCCATCGCGTCCGTTCCAAGCTCCCAATCATCCCAGCAACGAGGTTGAGGCTCTCCAACAACGTTTATCACACGCACAACGCCAGATCAACACACTCAAGGGCACACTGCAGCGCGAGAAGGAATTAAAGATAGAGTACCGGAAGCGCCTTGATGGCTCGCCTGCTGTCAGCACTGACCTCAACACCGAGGAGTATGTGAGCGACGATGATACAGAGGACGGGACAGCCGGTACAGGCAAGAAGCCCCGGCCCTTGGCTTCATTCCGGGCAGTCCGGGGCGGACGCGGTCGGGGCCGAGGACGCGGCGGCATCACACTCATTCAGCGCTTGGAGCATGCTGCACGGAGTCCCGCATCTGAATATGACGGGGACGACGATTTCGGCGCGCTCACCAGCACTCCCCCACAGGCACCTGCTCTTCCTGTGTTCTTTGGTGGAGGCGCTGAAGCCGATGACGAACCCGAGCCTGACTATCAGGATGTGGATCCCTCTGATGCTCCTCTTGATGCTCCTCCGTCAAATCGTGACAGCCTGGACGGGCTGGATCCTGCCTTCGCTAATGTACTTAGGCGCTCCTCTTCTTCAGGATCTCTTCCACACAATCGCAGCCCATTACGGCAAGCTGTCGTCCCACGAAGTATTCCTCGACGATCGCGAGGTGGTGCTGCGTTCCAAGAAGCCCGACCAGCTTCTCTTGTTGGGCAACCTGAGGCCCTCGCAGCGGAGCTCTTTGGAACGGGAATGGATTCTGTTGCCGAGATCGAGGCTCCAGTTACCACCTGTGAGTTCGGTTGTCAGACGGAGGTCGAGGAGGTTGTCCCGCTGCCCATCCATATCACCCCGGCGGCCCCGGAAACCACAGAGTTTGGCGTTCAGGTTGGGCAAGAACTCCCTGAACCGAAGCTAATGGTGGATATGGAAATACAAGCCGAACCCGAACCTACTCAGCCACTAGAGCTGCCGATCGCCATTGAGCGCGCGGAGATCGGCATCCAACATGATTTCGTTGAGTCTCCCCGGTTCTACGCCGAGTCATCCGTCGAGACAGACCCGATAACCGAGCACGATGTGGTTCCTGTCACGCCACCTTCCCCACTCTCCATCCCTTCGGAAGCTGAAGTTCAGACTTCGTCGGTACAAACTGCTCAAATCGAAGTCCAGACCCTGCCAGTCCCAGTTCCGGAGAAAGTTGATGTGGAAACGCAAACAACGCATTCGTCGGATGCTGATACGGTCGTGCGCTCTGTGTTGCCACATGACACCAGTGGAGACACGACCATTTATGGTGGTATTTTCGCCGCTGAGCATGATCAAGGAGATGAGGAACTTAACGATGGTGCAACGGAGACCGGTGCAGACACTGATACTGAAGCAGATTACCAGGACGCCCGCCAGAGCATCCTCCTTGCCACTCCGACAGCTTCGATGGAGGAAGACTACGAATCTATACAAGCATTCAGCGACGAGGACGGCGAAGAGAACGATGACGATGCGGAAAGCATCAAGGCGTCCTTACTTGCTTATAGGCAGGATGCCGACGGTGAAGAGTCATCACCAGTCGTAATACCGTCAGAACTGGCGCGTATAGACCCTCCTCCCCCTCAGGTCACGTATGAATCTCAAGCTGTCCAGGTGGAGCCTGCAGAGGAGCCCGTACCTACGCCTGTTTCCTTATCCAAACCGGAGCCAACACCGGAGCCTGTTCCCACTGCGACCCCCGAACCGCCCCGGCCGGAACTCTGCGAGATGTCGGTTCAAACAGAGAAGTGGGTGCCGACGCCGCCCGCCTCACCAGCGCTTCCTCGTGGCCCGACATTGGTTGGATTCAAAGCTACAGGCACAGGTGCCCACCAGTTCCAATACATTACGCCTCACTCTGCTGGTCCGGCGGCACCAGTTACACCTGTCCACTCGGTCCCGCCGTCTCCCTCGGCTGTCAGAGACTCTGTCGCTACGATTGTCCCTGCCTCTCGTGTATTGAGTCACGATAGGAGGCAGTCGATCGAATCGACACTATCCGGCGCTGATGACAGCACTCCCCGTTCGCGTATACCCTCAGCCGCACCAGCACCAGTGGATAAGAGTCGTCCACCAATGATGATGCTTCCCCCACCACCCCGGGCTCCCCCTCCACCAAATACCATGCCACCGCCTCAATCTATACCCGAAAGGAGGGTCCCTACCTCATCTGTCTCATCGCATGATGTTGCCCCCGGACGACCTGTATCCCCTCCCCCAGCAGAGCTTATTCAACGTGCCACGACTCCAACGTTTGGTTCAGTGAGGGGTGGTTTGCCTCGCCAGCATAACTCCAGCCTCCCAGCGAACGTTCAAGGCCTCGGCTCACGACCGTCGACGCACAGTTTCCGTTCTGCAGCCCATCCAACAGCCGTCTCCGTCTTCTCTGGTCGTGACCGCGACCGTGCGAGGGAAATGTCTATGACTTCTCTGCAGTCTGACCGCAGTCTTGGATCGGGACGGTCATCCATGTCATCCGAGAACCACTATTACCCTGCGCGGACCCAGTCCAGGGCCACAAATGTACCGCCACCGCCAACGGTCGGTGGTTACCCGCAGAACGGCTCAGCGGATCCATCTTCGCACGCGACCGACCCTGCCATTCTTCATGCAATCACGCAGACTATGATTGGCGAGTTCTTGTATAAATACACCCGTCGGACGATTGGCAGGGGCCATGGCGAAAGACGGCACAAACGGTTCTTCTGGGTCCACCCGTATACCAGAACTTTATACTGGAGCGACGCTGATCCTGGTTCATCAAACGTTTCTGAGTCCAGTGCCAAAAGCGGTGGGCACCACTTCTATTCAGGTCCTCTGTGAGCTGACGCTGACGTGCCGCTCATGTAGCGTACATCGAAGGTGTCCGTTCCGTTCTCGATCCTAATCCACTCCCTCCCGGTCTCCACCAATACAGCGTCGTAGTATCGACGCCATTCAGGGAGATGAAGTTCACTGCCCCAAGCAAGGAGAGGCATGACATCTGGGTCAATGTATTATCTCGTATTTCCTGTCTGACCTGCCTGCCTCTGACCAGATTGAACTTTCACAGGCCCTCCAATACTTGCTCACAAGGCCAGGCGCTATGCAACCGCCGTCCACAGCGAATGGGCCCAGCGGTACAGTCACCAGACCAGGCGCTGTACAATACAGCTCCGTTACTGGCCATGCTGGACAACCTGTGGAGGATCACCAGCCTGAACATCCCAACTCTCGGTTATTGGCCAGTCCACAAAGTTTCAGAAGCGGCCGCAGCATTCATATCAGCAGTGACACCTGGGGTTCTCGTGGCCAGCGAAGTACATCACAGCTGTCAGTTGGCGGGTCCATAGGCAAGCGCTCAGGTACACCAGCGGCCGAGTATCTGCGATACCCAGGTCCGGAAGGCCCTTACAGCCCGACCAAGTCTTTCGACCAGGCTCGGGTTGGCGCGGGAGGTGATGAAGATCTGGACTTCGAACTTCACGAGGAAACCATGTCAGATAACGGCTTTGAAGGCTTGGAAAATGTGCGCGCGTGCTGCGACGGTTTGCACACAGTTGGTGGCGAGCAATATCATCACCCCCATCATCACCCCCACCGTGACGATCCGCCTCCGGCACGTCCCCAGACGCGAGATGGACGCCTAGATGCGCATGCCGATCCACCGCGGCCATCATCACCGGCATGGTCTTTCCGTTCTCGCTCAGGCAGCACGACGTCTCATGACGGCGGTCTTTTCTCAGGCAAGCTTCGCTTCGGCTCCCGGCGCTCTGCCAAGACTTCCAATGCCACTTCGGCAATGGAAGTGCATAGTCAGTCTCAACTACAACGCCAACCTACCTGATTTATCTAGCCACTCTCCTTTTCTCCTTTCTGTTTTCAGATTCACCCTGTGTCTCCTGTCTCATGATACCGACTACACACTCCTTTATAATCGAATATGGTGTTTTATGCATGAATTTACCCGTGTTATCTCATGTATTTTGGTTCGTCCCCATGCAAAAACTCGCCAACATATACACTCCTTCGATACTCTGAATCCATTTGAGTTTTGCTGCATTGTGAAAAAGCTTTGAAGGGTCCCATAGCGCGATGGGGAGGCAAAAAAGGCGAGGTGTTCCAGGCGGGATATCTGGTTACCACGGCGCACGCATGGTGGTTCCATAGGATATTGCCGAACCGGTCTGCAGCTGGACAAGGGTAAGCGAGGTTTGGAAAGGCAGTTAAGACGACACGACGACTCACGGCAGTGGATATCTGTTTATGGACCAAAGATAAGTCTGCACAAAAACCGAAGATGTAAATCAAACATCAGAAAACGTCAAGATTGTGGCGTATTGTCCGCGTTGGACGATGAGACATAATAAGCGCCGATGACGCACAATCTGGATAAGCCAATGCAGCGTTGTTGTGATCTTCCATGAGCATATCTGCAAATTCGATCTCGGCTGCGTCGAAGTTCTGTCGCGCAATCAGAAGCTTCACAATGCGACCTCCCCTTTCCTTGCTCCTCTGCGAGATGATATTGCGAACCTGCTTGGAGAAGCGGCTGTCCAAAATTGGGAGTTCCGTCTTTATTTTTCACAGTCACGCGGGAAGGGGGGACGACACAACGTTTGCGTCGGTTGGGGTGAGGAAATACTTTAATCGGTAGAAAAAGAGGGTCCACGCACGATCCGAATGTCCACTTTGAAGATGTCATCTACTCCGAATAGGTCGAGGAGGAGTTGCGGAGATGCACTCTGTCCTACCCATATGACCTGGAACTCCTCGTTGTCTGCGATATCAGAATATTTTTTTTCAGCCAACTGGCTTTTGTTCCTCGCTCTCTGGTAGTACCGACCTATTAAATAGATCCCGTTCTCTTGCATGAAAACGTGGCTACCTCGCATCAGCGATGGCATCTCGATGACCCCCGTCTCTGGGTGGGGGAGCGCGATGGTCGTGTCCAGATCGTGGAGGGCTAGCAAACGCGGGTATAGGTGATACATGGTAGTGCGCACACTCGCGCCAAGTAATTTGTGCCTGTAGTAATTTCGGACATCGGGATCGATGTACCTCGCTGATCAATGGGCGGGTCAGCGCGAGCGCCACCACCGCAACTGTTCGGGACTACCTTTCAGCGGTTTGCTCTTGAGAATGGATAGCGTGTAGACAGGGAGAAGACGAAAGGCTTCTGGGATAATTAGCTACGTAGCAAGGTCATTTTGGCGCCCTTGTTTTTACTGGAGAATCAACGGGACGTACCTGAGTCGGCACGGTAGCCGCAGCGCAATTCCGGCGGTACGAGTATAGGATTGCGGAGCACTGTTCAGTTAGCTCTTCTTGGATCGTCGATATTTTCAGAGTCGACATGCGAGTTATAGCTGATTAATCGTGAGCCAACTCCGAACGATGCTCGAACATGGTGGAAAACAGACTTGCATTGACGCATAAAATGTGCTACCACAACGTCCATATCTGCAAACCTGAACACATTGCTAGCGAGATCTGTAACCTGTAGCGCCAAGTTGATTATGCGAACCAGACGCCGGCCGTCGGCGGTGGTGTGCAACACCGCACACTGGATGGATGCATATTGGTGTGTTGATAATGCGGCCGTGAGGCTGAAGGAGACAGAAAGAGCTTGATCTGCATCGAACGAGCCCGAAGTGGGGGCGCTTGGGTCAGAAAAATGGAAATTACCCATCAATTGGTCTGCTCGGAGGCCTGCATACACACTCCATTTGAGTTGCAAAACTCAAAAAGTAACAAACACTCAACCAGTTGAAGCACGGACGCGGAGCGTACAGTTGTAACCTGTCTTGCGTGCAACAAGTCGGCGTAACTGTGACTCCATAACTGGGCCATCGCGCAAGGGCTTGAAGTCCCAATGGTAGAAGATATCACCGCCAGACAGCGATGACACGGAACCTGCATGCACGGTTAGGGAACCGATTCCAAATGCCTGTCACCTGAAGATGCAGGTCATACCGATCGATGCCATGTCTAAGAACTTTGCTGGGGCCACGAACATGCTGACGCCTACGCCTGCATCTGCACAAGCCTCACCCAAATTGTTCCACTCAATATCCCGTGATGCGTAGAATTTTTTATCGTCTAGCGTCTCGTCGCGGTTGAAGCTCTCAACTGGAACCAGTTGACCAAGGCCGAGTCCCGGAAGCGTGCAAACGAAGGATACCACCTGACCGCCAGTATATGCCTTTGGTGACACAACTACGATAAGGTCGGTCATAATGGCATGACGATGTAGAACATACCAATGCCTCAAGACTCGTGCGCAAAGCAGAACCCAAACACGAATGGGAAGCAGCACCAGGAGGCAAAGATGTTTGGCGTTGCTGAAGATTGTCGAACAAGCTTTCAATCACTGCCCTAGGGCGACGAAGTAGTGAGCTACTTCCGAGATAGTGGGAAAAGTTGGCGCACCGGGACTGATGGGGGTCTACGAACAAGGTAGAGGGTGGTAATGGAAGGAAAGGCTCGTCAACGTCCGGAATAACTAGCTGCCTAGGTGATGTTTGATTGGGCTGAGGCGAACTGTTGATCACAGAGTACCCCCAAAACTACAATGGCGTACATACCGAGAGGTCATAGAGATGGAGGGTATCGTCAAACGTGACCAATGAAATGCTACAGCCTGATGGTAAGCATGCCCGCGATGCTTCTGAACCATCTTCAGCGAAGCGGCCATAGAGAATAGCCCGGAGAGCAACACATGCCGCCGTGAGAAAGCCAGAGCGCGTTGATGTGTCCGACACATCAAGCACGAATATGTATCGCATATTTTCGGGCCTTCTTGCCGCATCGTCAAGAGTAGGATCCGGAAGAGTGGTGAACAAACCCAAGTGTTGGATGGGGTTGGATGCCCAGTAGTCGGCCGATTGCGAGACATCAAAGTCAACGGTACCCTTCTGTAGTTCAGGACGCTCCGAATAGTCAAGGCGAGCGAAGTTCGCGTCAAGCGAGGAGAAGTAGTCGGGCTCGACTTTCAATTGCTGAAATAAGTCCAAACACAGGATTGCACGTTTGGCCGACTCACCGCGTGTCTCGTGTGCACATAAATTGCACTTCCATCTTGTTCCTCCTGCTGTCCAGGTGCACCATGGATTTACATATGCTCCACATTTCTCGCAACGAGCGGGACCCGAATCTCCGCACTGAACGAGCGGAATGGGTTCCTCCCGGCCATCCGGATCGGCAAACGGCTGAATGACGGCAACAATAGGAATGCCGAGGTCCTCAGCAAGGCGGGAAGTACTTGGTACATTCCAAGTAGAGACGCGAATAAACTTGGGTGAGGAGTTACCTACGGAACAGTCAGAAAGGTGGTTGGAGCACGACAAATGTATACGTGCCTTGGTCTATTGCGACAAAGTTGGTGGTAGACTGTGGGACGTGACTCCCTGGAAGGGTCATATATACTTGGTTTTCCCATTTTGTACGATCCGTTTCAATGCTATCCACGGCTGACGGTATCTGGTGAGGCTCGATATGTGCGCGAAAGCCTACTGGATGAGCAAAGGCGGGCAATAGTGGGTAAAGAAATATACTCTACCTGATAGGGCTGCTCCTGCACTGTGAGGTGGCTGTGGGATGTGCGCATACATTGGCGCAGAGCGTGAATGTTGTGACAGATGATGGGCGAGACGCTAGATGGTGGGGTGCCATAATCGATCACGTGATCGAACCATTGGGGAGTAGATGGAAATTGAAAAAAAAAGAGGTAACGCTACAATTGGTTCAGCACTGCCTTTGATTTAAATCGACTTTATGAATAGATACATGCTGTGACAGTGATAAAATGTGTGAGTCAAATCAAGGTGTGAGTGACAACCGAGCGAGGAGGAGAAAACATCCAATCAAGGACGGCCCGGGACCTGCCGCTTGGCTTTATGATCTACCCATGGCAGCAGCGTCAGATAAACGCAAGAACCTATCGCCTACCTCGCATCGGCCAAAGAAACGAAAGCAAACACACGTGTCTCTAGAGGATTTAACGTGGAAGCCCGTTGTGCGTACACATACCGCTGGCCTTGATTTTGACGAGGGACTACTTGGATTGGAAGAAGTAGACGGTGTCCAAGTCGTCTACGAGGAAACGCCGAACGGGCGTGTCGCTAAGTTTCTGGTGCGTGGTTTCTCCTATAATCAATGCCATATGTAATAAGTAGCAGGTGGATGACTTGAAGCGTACATCGACAGATACTAGCGCCGATGCAGATGAAGTTGGAATACGGTCTCAGAAGGGCAACACCCCTGTAAAAGAAGCTACGCAGACGGCCTCCGAGCTAGGCGATACCCTCGACAACGGATCTAATGTTATCTCGACGTTCGACTGTACGTGCTACGCATTGTCCATGTCCAAACATTGGTGCTCATTTGGACCCAGCGGAAAATTTGTTACCAGCATGGCACCCCTTCGCCCTCCATCCGCAACTGTATGCTGCCCTCCATTCACAAAATTTCGTGAACCCAACCCCAATTCAGTCTCAAGCCATTCCGAAAGCATCTTCTGGACGTGATGTAGTTGGTGTTGCGGAGACCGTAAGTGACTAAAATTTCTTGTGTCCTACATGTCCCTTCCTCTAGTGTCCAGGGCTCGGGAAAAACTCTCGCGTATGGCCTGCCCATTCTTCACAAACTCCTCGTGGATGCCTCTGCATCACCGATCAAAACGAATTCTCGTCGTCCTTTACGCGCCTTGGTTCTCGCACCCACACGTGAACTCGCCCTTCAAGTCTCCGCCCACCTTAACGCTTGTTTAAATCATTATGACATCGCTGCGAATGTTGACGGGGACACTGCCAAAGTCAAGCGAAAAGCTGCCGATAAAAGGGATGGGAAAGGGCTTTCGACGTCTCGCCCTCCACCGCTCGTCAGCATCGCTGCAATTGTGGGTGGGATGTCAGCACAAAAGCAGGAACGGATACTGGGACGTGGTGTTGATGTTCTCGTCGCTACTCCTGGGAGGTTGTGGGATATTCTTGAAGGGGTAAGACTTACCCGAAGCTTCGAGTTATGTGTTGAAGAACCATGACTAGGACGACGATCTTGCAGAGGCCTTGAAGAACCTGCGGTTCCTCGTTTTGGATGAAGCAGACAGGATGACCGAGACGGGACACTTCGCAGAGTTGGACAATATCTTGAAATTGACACATAGAAAGTTCTGGTATGTCTCATGTCGCTCACCTGCTAGCTCACCACCCTGCTGACCCGTCGAGAAGCCGGGCTGTGACCGACCCAGAGTTTCATTCTGAGCCGCCATCAACAACGCCAACTGACGGTACAGATTCGTCACATCCTATGCAGACGTTTGTGTTCTCTGCCACACTCAGTAAGGAGCTCCAGCAGAATTTGAAAAAGCGGCGGCGACCCAAAGAGTTCCAAAAGAACGATGCCCCTGCCTCTACCCTCGATGATTTGCTCTTGCGACTCGACTTCCGAGACCCTGAGCCAGAGATTATCGACATTAGCCCAAAAGACGGCGTAGTCGCCACGCTGAAAGAATCCAAAATCGAATGCCTCGCTAGCGACAGGGTCCGTACTTTTCATTTGATATGCCAGACCAATGAGTGACCTGCTTCAGGATGTCTATCTTTATTATTTTCTTCTGCGATACCCTGGGCGCACGCTTGTGTTCCTGTCATCTATAGACGGAATTCGCAGACTAGCGCCTCTTCTCGAGCTACTCGGCTTGCCCACGTTCTCACTCCACTCCCAGCTTGAACAACGCCAGCGCCTCAAGAACCTCGATCGGTGCGTACTTGGACTGTTCGTGGAACTCAAAGACGTAAACGCTGTTGGTTATCAGCTTCAAGTCACATTCACATGCTATCCTACTTGCGACTGACATCGCCGCACGCGGGCTTGACATCCCATTAGTATCTCATGTTGTTCATTACCAAATTCCGCGAACCGTGGACACATACATTCACCGTAATGGGCGTACAGCGCGAGCGCATCGGAGTGGCTTTAGTCTGCTTATGTGCACACCGGACGAGCGACGTGTCGCACGTGCACTGTTGGGAAGCCTCGGCCGCCGTGGGTGTTATGATGTCGATTCGATTACCTCACCTCAGTCTGCTGATGACTAACCAGAGGTCACGGACATCCCGGAGATGGACTTTGACCATCACTTTTTGGACAAGCTCAAAGTTCGCGTTCGAATCGCAAAAGAGATCGATACCTTGCAGCACCGGGAGAATAAGGCTAAACATGAGAAGAAATGGATGCGCGCGACGGCAGAGGCTTTGGACATCGATCTTGACTCTGACTATCGATCCGAGTGCGTCCGGGGTTTCTCCTGCATTTATTCTGTTGATTGATGTGAATTAGTGACGACACAGTTGCTCCGACTAAGAGCCGGAACAAAGCCCGTAACGTCAAGTTGGGTCGGCTCAAGGCGGAGCTAAGAGGATTATTAAAGCAACCCTTGGTCGCGAGGGGCGTGTCCATACGATATGTCACGTCTGGCATCCATCCCATTGCACACGACATTCTAGCCGGAGAATGTAAGTAGATCCGATTTCTCGCGTTGTCGTGCCTTTCTGACTCATGGCTAGACCACGAGGGGATGATAGGTGTGCGAAAGACAGCTGCAGGCGCTGATATTGTTTCCCGGAAAGGAAGGACAAAAGAGCATGGCGTAGAGTTTGAAGAAGAATGGACCGGAATTACCGTAGTTGATTGAAAGCGCGTGCCCTCCGATTACCTCAACAACACGTGTTTCCGGTGACCGTCTGCAGCGTTTCAAACGTGATGTTCCATGTTCCATAATATGAATATGTCTTTGGCTCTTGGCTCGAATATCGTTGTACTCGTACATGGTTGGATGGTACTACTCGATTTTGACGGCGCAAGCTAGGACCCATATCCGTTGAGTTGGATAGAAATCGTTGGTGATGGTGATAATCTGTGGCTGTGGTACCCCAAAGTTATCAAATGCTGTGCAACCCACGAAGATGGGTTTGCGGGTTCACTTTTGTGTATCCGCAGTGTGTTTCTATTCATTAAGGGGTCCAAGCAAATACACGACTCGACATGCTTTTTCCGCACCTCCCCTCAAACGTGAGTTTCAACATATAAAGTCCACGTCGACACGTACCACGATCCCAGTCGCCAG
>Ga0307510_10000852_pt1 | contig 31983 bp, 46 predicted proteins | sample 12_EM_MG_FD_207224 | JGI IMG/M metagenome (GOLD analysis project Ga0307510, IMG submission 207224) | Populus trichocarpa ectomycorrhiza microbial communities from riparian zone in the Pacific Northwest, United States - 12_EM | ecosystem: Host-associated > Plants > Roots > Unclassified | place... | reverse complement strand
GAGGCAGTTTACGGCCTGACAACCCTTCATGCTGCTCTCGTGTCTTTCCGAGCCAGCCCGATCCTACCATCACGCTCTGAAGAAACCAAGTCAAGTTCGTATGCATTTGGTCTCATCGCACTCGCCAAGTTTGCGCTGCGCCTGCCCGCGGAGGTCCTCGAAGAGGAGCTACCGCGTTTGAAGCACACCCTCGTTTCGGCGCTCACGGATACGACGTCGCTCGTTGTGCGCGAGGCGGCGGCAGCGGCGATCATCGCGGCGCAGGTCGTGCTGCGCGACGACGCGCACCTGTTTGCGTTGCTCGACGGACTGGCGGACGACAAGAAGAACCTGCTGACGTATCTGTTCGACAAGCATGGAGTGCGTGGGATGGCAGGTTCGGGAAGTGTCGATCGTCTCGAGCGGGAGATGCGTAGATTGGATGGGCGGACGGGTACGCCGATCCGCCCAGGGCCGGCACGAACCCCCGCTTGAGTCTTTGCGCACAGAACTGAAGATGATACCATTTCTCTTATTAGATACTCTTTGACCTCTGTAACTTTTTTTATGCCCTTTAATTAGCACTGCTGCGCTTCGAGAGCGTTCAGCAGTCGAACCTCTATTTTCTTTTATGACAGGATCGAGACATGCGTCACGTCCTGAAATCATCGCGGGACCCTATGCGCTCAGTTATCTAAAGGCGGGTGGGTGTATCTAGCTTTAACTCAGGGCAGTCTAAACCGTGTTCGCATGATCCAGTAGAGGGCACCGGCCGTCAACCCGCCGACGTGCCCTGCTGAGTCCAAAGTAGGGAACTGTGAAGCAGATGAGCCTCAGCGGGGATGAAGGACGGTGGGCAGATTTTTTTCTGCCAAGGCAGAAAAATGAAAAAAGGCGACGAACCCGGCGAGTGAAAGCGTTGTAGACGTCAAAGCATGCAATGCCGCCGATACAGGCCCATGCGGGCATGGGCACCACGAAGAAGAGGAGGAACTGTGCACGTGGCGCGGCAAAGGCGAAGAAGGATGCGAGGGCGTATATCGCGCCTGACACCATGCCCGGCGTGCGAAGGGGTGAGGTGGACGGTGGACGGTGAGGCATGCGTAGGTTGGCAAGAAGTTTAGAGACTTGGACTGGGTAGGGAGAAGAAGAACTGTGCGTACCACTGGCACCGTGCGAATGGTAGTTGCGTTTGTTCCACGCTAGCGAGACAAGGCTCGAGAACGCACCGCCTGAAGGGTTTTCGAACGATACCGGGGGATCGAAACTCGTTAGTTTGGAAAGACGAGAGGTGGGAGTAAAAGGACGCACTTCCGAGATAGAGCATGAGGAACTGTGTGTTGCCGAGTACGGCCAGCGCGGTCGGGGCCAAGAACCAGAAGGTGAGGCCGTTGAAGAGCGCGTGTCCAGGCTGGGCATGTGAAAAAGTGGACGTGATGACGGTCCAGCTAGAAAAGGGATGGGATGAGCGCCGTGCGTGTATGCGTGCGCACGCATCAATCGCGAGGGGAACGTACAATCGGCCTTGACGCAGGTTCTCGTAGCTGTTGATGAAGTTATCTTGTAACCACCGCGCTAGCCACCTGGCGTTGGGCGGCGGTCGAAGTGTGCCCTGCGTGCGGGGAAGTACAAGTGAGCCTAGATCCGGTTCTCGAGCGCGTCCGGAGGCTTGATGATGGCGAAGGGGAGTGGCGTGGCAAATCAAAGGGGGGAACGCACCTGAAACATTTGGACGTACGTCCACGCTGCGAAGACGGCGCCGTTGATGCCAAGGACGCCGAAGAGGATGTAGTTCGCGGGGATGGCGTTGAACTGACGACCGGGTCGCCGAAAGTTGAACGGCCCTCCTCCTCCTCCTGTCCGCTTCCAGTCCCAGTCCCTGCGGACACGTCGCGGTGCACTCCTGTGCGTTGCGCTGAGGAAATCGGTCGCGTGGAATTGCTGGACTGGTGTGCCGCGCCAGCGCAGTGGGGGTGTGTTGTGCAGCGCATGTCTTGGGAATATATGCGTGGTGCTACGAGACGCCGGGCGCACGACGCTATGCCAGGCCGTTGCGATCAGCATGAGATTGTAGTTCAGTGCTCCTACGGCTATCAAACAGGCGCGTGACACAGCTCTAACAAGGCAAAAATGCCAGTGGCAGTGCGGGGCAGGAACACCGCGCGAAACGACAAGATTGTTTCACGTGACTTTTCATCAAAGAGGACGACTCGTATGATGACCGATGATTAAATTAATCGGTGACGACAACGGGCGAAGACGACGAGAAACGAGAAGGCCATCATGTCACATCATCTCTTTCTTCTGTCGCCATCAGACACACCGCTTTACAGCCTCACGCATTTCTCTGCCAAGTCAACTCAGGCAGCAGCGTTGCCCCTGTCGGCGAACCTCCCGTCATGGTCTACGTCTGCGTTTGCGGGGACGTTGACCGCCTTATCTGGGGCTTACGGCGTCGCGCAGACTGGGGCGCAGGGGGGCGGAGTTCGAATGGGAGGGGGCCAAGATCGACATGTGATCCAGATGATTGCTAATGCGAGTCTGGACGTTATTGAAGAGGTCGTGCGGCGAGACAATGGGATGTGAGTCAAAACAAAAGGCGTTCGAGTTGATTGTTTCGTGCCGTACGTGTGGGACGGGGTTAACAATTGGTCAGGTATCTCAAATCGGTGGACAAGTTCAATGAGTGGACGGTGTCGGCCTTTATCACGCCTGGAAGTAAGCGAGATTGGTGGCGATGTGGGAGATATGGCTATTGTTACTGACTGATGATGATGATCATCGTGATGACAAGACATGAAGTTTGTGCTGCTCCATGAAGCGAAGAACGACGAGGGGATTCGAGTGTTCTTTATGGAGGTGTGGGAGCTCTACGTGAAGGTACGTGGTGATACATGTGTTAAAATAGACGACGAGTAATGACCAAGTGGATGGGTAGACGATGCTGAATCCGTTCCATACGGCGCACAACACGATCGTAAGCGCTGTGTTTGATGGACGTGTCAGGGCGAGTGCGAGGAAACATCTTTGATCGGGACCGGAGGGGTGTCAATGGGTTGGGGTCAGTGGTTTCCGGGGTCGATTAGGAATGATCCCATAATTGAATCAAAGCTCGCTTCGTTGGCCGCACTCTGTCTCTGCCCTTTTCTTCTCCTCTCTCTGTCTCGGTCGTCCCCCCCCCTCTCCCTTTTCTTCCTTTCATCAATTCTATTCTCTCTTATCTTCTTTTCTTCAGAAAATATCATCTTCAATCCATACTCCACAAAAATCCACAAAAAAATCCTTAACCCAACTTCCTTGTCCAACCCCATCTCTATCGCGGCCACTCGCATCTGTCCTCTAATACCTTGTCCGTCCACCACGATCCACCAACCACCTCCTTAACGGAGTCTGTTTCCCTCAACATCCACACATTACATTTTTTCAACTAGTACTTTTTTCTCCCTCCATCGGGCCTTAAAGTCGGTCCTTTCATCTCCACCTCATCCCCTCCCTCCTTGTCAGCCACTGACTTGATCATACATCACAGCTTGTATTTCCACCTCACCCTGTCTTCGCTCTCCATATCGCCCTCTCGCTGTCCCTAATCCTCTGCGTCTCCTACTCCCTCCCTTGCCCTCGACCCACATCCTCTGTTGACCATGGCATCCGCCCCAGCTCCCACCCATCGCGCGTCCCTCCTCGCTGGCCTCCGCACTGGAGGCGTTCGTTCCGCCTCTATGATCGGTGTACCCCACACCGCCGCCCCTGGTGCTTCGTTCAACATCGCTCCTCGTTATGCCTCGGGCATCTACAACCAACAGTGTATCGCCGAGGAAGACGATCAGCTGGCCGATATGCTCTCTCACAACATGTACATCAATGCACAGCAGAGGACGTATCAACCCCCGGTTACTGCCGCGGTTGATGGAGGTGCCAACCGGTTCTCTCAACAGCAGGGTCACTTCAACATCCCAGGAATGCCTCATTCCAACGCTGCCGTCAGTAATGCGCAGCTGCAAGCTCAACAACAGGCCATTCAGGTGCAACTCATGCAGCTCGAGTTGATCCGCATGCAGGTTCGTCCTCTATCACTCCGGGCCCTTCGCTTGCAGTTCATATTCTCCCAGGCCCTTCAGGCCCAGCAGCTGCAAGTTGAGCTCCTCGCTCAGAGTCGCCAGCAGAGTGGTCGATCTTTCGTCTCACCTGCAACTGCTGGTCCTACAACTCAGTCATTCGATCTTAACCAGGCCACTCTGAACGCCCAGTTACGCAGGCCCAGCCAAGGGGAGTTGTTCCGGTCTCAACTAGGCGTCCCGAGTGATGACCAAGTTCCCATGACCGCTGCTCTGGGAGGCAAGTTCGGGAGTCGTACCACTCTGTCTGGTTCAGCCGAGGAAGACATCGCCAGTGTTCCACGTGGGAACTTCCCATTGTCCTCCACTGCCACCAGCGGTGCCACTTCTTTCGGCGCTTCCGGTTTGAACCACGCTACCAACTCTGTTTCACCTTCCAAATCAGATTCCGCGGTTTCCTGGCGTCGTGGTGGCAACAACAACTCAGTTCTCAGTGGGAATAGGGCCGCGTCCATCAACCCCGGTCTAACCCCCAGCGTCCGGGTCTCGCCTCCCCCACAAGAGAATCGCGTCTCTCCACCGGTCACGAAGGACATGAGCCCGGTTCGCGCTCGGCCCCAGCCTTTGCGCTTCACCGCTGCCATGTCACAGCCTCTTCCAACCGTGGCGATCGATGATACCGATGCTGAAGACAACTCGACCGAATCATCCTCTTCCAAGTCCGGTTCCCATTCGTCTCCTTCTACTCCCAACTCGGGCTCCTCATTTGACCGGCCGCCGCTTTCGCCGCGCGAGGAGGCGACCAAGAAGCTCTATGAGGGGCTCGGTATTGGCCGTCCTGCGCCTGTCGTTCCCGTTATCCAGGTTACTGTGCCGCAGCGCGTGCTCAGTCAACCAGTCAGGCAACCTCGTGGGCCGCCCTCCGGAGCAGATGAGCTCGGCCCTCGTAACTTTGCGACCCGTATCCGTCGCAAAGCCATTGGCGGCCTGGGCGCGTTGATGGACGCGCGCGAGCGTCGCGATGCAATCGAGGCCTACTAGACATCCCCACGCCACTCCTTTGCCATATTCACACGACTCGCAGAATGCTTAAGACTGGTTCACCTTTCGTTCGTTTCTTTTATTTATTTGTGAGTGTGTTGTGCATATCCGGAGGGTTCGTTGCGAGGTACGATGTTGGTAAATTTGTAGGGGTTAGTGGCGTTGATTGATTTGCGGTCATCCTTGCCCTTGCCCCCCCACTCCACTCTTTCTGGATACTCTCGAGTTTCATACTGTGCTGCCGTCGTTGCGATCGCTTGCGATCCTCACGGCCACTATCTTGTCCCAGGCCTTACTGCCTGGGTCTGGGCATGTATATCATGTACGTCTCAGTTGGAAAATGTGACAGAGGAACGTGTTGACGTTCTCAATTGCCCAAAGGCTCGATAAGACGAACTGAGATGACTCGCTATCGATTTGGCAAGTAAACACAATATAACAGGATGGATAAGACAGGCAAACAACACTGAGACGGTTTATTTACAACGCTGGGCGACGATAGGCTTGCCGTGTTCCTGGGTTTTTTTACAACAAAGGTGTTAACATGGATGCGTTTGGCCTGAGCGAACAGCGTTAGGCTCACCTGCCACTCTTCCTTGCTAATCCATAACTGGTGGAACGTGCCCAGGCTCGCGAGGATACTGCCGCCGAGCCAGCCGCCGTATCTTCGCTCGGCAGGGTTGCCAGGAGCATGAATTTTGACGTGTGGGAAGTTTCTCACGAGCTCGTTGTTCAGGCGCTCGCCCAGGCCAGCGAAGAGGCTCCCGCCGCCGGCGAGGACGACATTGCCCATGAGGACTTGGCGCATGTCGGGGTCGCACGCCGCGAGCGCTTGCGAGATCAACGCTGGGATCGTGCGTGGGAGGTGTGGATTCGACACCTTGAAGTGATATATGCAAATACAATTCGACGCCCTTGTTAGGCAGGCAGGGGAGGTGTGGTGGGAAGAGAAAAAGTACGCACGACGAGGTCGCGTGAGTGGGCGAGGAAGAGCTCGCCGACCTGAAAACGCTCTGGCCCGAAATAGGTGTTGAACCCTGTGGGGAACTCGTAGTGGCGCATGGGCCTTTGCGTTGCGGCTCTGCGAAGGTGTGTGTTATTCTCTCTATGAGTGAAGAAGCAGGCTATGCGGGTGGGCGCACTGGTCATTCCAGCCTTGGTCGAGGACACCGGCGACGCTCTGCATCCATTCTTCCACTTCATTGTTTTCGTAGTGTGACGCGAGGCTCGGCGTCAGTTTCGCGAAGCGGTCGTGCCGCACTGTGAAGCGAGGAGCTGCTCCTGCCTCCACGGGCTACAAAGTCGTGCGGGTCGAGTTAATGAGTTAAGGGAACGTAACGCAACACGGGGGCAGGAGGATCTTTTTTTTTTAGCGGAATTTACGCACAGTTTTGTTTGCAATGAGCTGGTGGGAGAACAGCTGGATTGGTGGATGGCTGTGACTTTGCGTGATCAGGGTGTGTTTCGCGTGCGCGTGTACGAGCTGGGGGAGAGCCGAGTGGACAAGGCCTGTGTGCGCATTAACCGTCTGTCGTCCGTATGTCGCTGGTGAAAAGGGGGGTTGATGTATGTACCTTTCCGGAGAACGAAGCCGTCCACTACGGGGGTCACACTGGCCGTCGAGTAACCTATGTCAATGACCAACGCGGAACCTTTCCCTGCGGCAAATCTAGAGGTAGAGGGTGGTTTTTGCGCCCCTCCAAAGTCAGCAAGACGATGCGATGACAAAAGAGGGAAGTTTCAGACGGACGCGTTTAACACGCCCGTGTTCGCAATGTAGAACGCAGGGACCTGAAATTCCTCGAACATGATCTCGGCCATGCGTTCGCGGTTCGCGGACGTGTTCCAGGCGGGCTCGGTGACGAGGACTGGATGGTCCTCCGCTTTGCAACGGAGGATATCTTTCAGCGCGTGACGAATCAAATACGGGATAGGTTTGAAGTCGGTGACTTTAGGGGGGAGCAGAAGTAAAGAGAGAAACGTTTTATATTAGTCGTCGCGCACAAGAAAGAGAGCGACAATGACGCACTCAAACCCTCGCTCATGGGGTTCCCGATCTGCATGTTTTCCCGCCAGACGGACGGCCCATGCTGTCCGATATACAGCTTGCTCTCGTCCTTTGGAGGGGCCGCCGGGGGGTCTCCCTCCGTGTCTCCTTCTGTCATGGGGACGTCTCCATCTCGGGTGGCGGGCACGAAGCCGTACGAGGTTGGGATGATCACCTTTGGTGTGTCGTCCCCCGCGTAGCCGGCTCGGAACGTAGACGTGCCAATGTCTAGCACGAGGGCCGAAACTTCGTCTAGAGGCACGGAGGGTTAAACGTTGAGCAAAAACTTTTCACTTTGTTCTCGAGCGTACCGCCTCCGTATTGTACCATTCGGTGTCGAGTTTTGTGTTTGTCGTCGTTGAACGGACCCCGATCGAATCTAAGTTAATCTTGTCTTTTTCGACCCGTGAGAAACCTTTTTCAAACTCTTCTACGCGTTTCGCTCCTCAATCGTCCAAAGAAAAAAAAAATGAAATGGCAACCCTCGCCGTTAACAGAAAACGCAAGCAGACAGTAAAGGAGCCGTCAGATGCTAGCGATGCGGAGCATTTCCCTGACGGTGGGCTGGACCTGCTCGGTGGAGACGAAGAGGAGGACGAACCCGTGCAAGAGTCGGACAGTGACGAAATAGACGCGTTTCCAGAGATCGACGCGGGCTCGGACACTGACGAAGAGGAAGAAGAAGGATCGCCTGATGAAGACGAGGATGACTCTGAAAGTGAAGACGAAGAACGAGACGACGAGGACGCGTCCTCCTCCGATGATCTCCGCATATTTCCAAAGGCTAAGACTGTCATCTCGGATATCACTGGGCAACCAAAAAAAGTGTACCCGGAGATAGAACCAGACTACGATTCGGATTCTTCGACCGAAGACGTGCGTGCGTTCCCTAATGTCTATTTGTTCTGGCTAACCAACTGACAAACTACTGAAAGGCACCAAATCGCGTCGGAAACATACCGCTTCATTGGTATGACGATCTGCCTCACGTAGGGTACAATATTGATGGTAAGAAAGTCCTCAAACCGGCACGTGGAGATGAGCTGGATAAATTCTTGAAGACGGTGGACGATCCATCAGCATGGTGATGCCATGTTCTCCCAAATGCCATGTTGTAGCTGATAGTCCTATAGGATTTCGGCGTTCGACAAAAACACACAGATGGACAAACCCTTAACGGCAGAGGAGCTGGATATTATTCGCCGGCTCGAGTCTCTCGAGAATCCAGACGCCAACTATGATCCCTATGAGCCTACAGTGGAATGGTTCACCGGGAAGGGTAAGGAGGAGGTTATGCCAATCTCTGCTGCACCAGAGCCCAAACGGCGTTGGGTTCCGAGTAAATGGGAAAAGCAAAAGGTTTGATTCAACGGTCCTCCCTCTATGCAATACACGCTCAGCCCGAGCCTAGGTCATGAAGATCGTGCGCGCTATCCGTCAAGGTCGCATCCTCCCCTCAAAACCAAAAACGACTTCGTCGCAACCGCAATTCTTCGCCATCTGGAATGACGACCCCTCTTCCTCTCACCCACCACCACTCACCGCACCTAAACTGCGACTTCCCACCCACTCTGAATCGTACAACCCTCCAGAAGAGTACCTACCCACGGAAGAGGAGCGGAAAGCGTGGGAAGCCACCGACAAGGAGGACCGCGAACAAGATTACCTCCCACAAAAGTACCCTTCGCTGCGACTGGTTCCCGCGTATGACCAGTCCATCCAGGAGCGCTTTAGCCGACAGCTGGATCTCTATCTCGCGCCGCGGATTCAACGGACGAAACTGAACATCGACCCGAACAGCCTGATTCCAAAGTTACCGAGTCCAAGCACCCTACGACCGTTCCCTAATTACAAATCCCTCAGTTTTCCGCATGTGCGTGGAAGAGTGCGTTGTGTTTCGATCAGTCCAGATGGCGCATGGGTCGTGAGTGCGGACGAGGAGGGAATCGTATGCCTTTGGGAGGTTATCGTCGGCCGCGAGGTGAAGCGCTGGTCTCTCAATGAGAAAGTCAGTGCGGTGGAGTGGTGTCCACGAACAGACGTGAGCTTCTTCGTGGTCGGAGTGTGAGTGTTCTTGCACTTGCCAGCATAAACCCGTGATTGAGATGATGATGCCAGAGAGGAGAAACTCAGCTTCTTCATTCCCCCTAACCTCCCTCCCGCAATTCTTACTTCTACCCGGGCGCTTCTTCAACCTGCAGCACTCCCATCGGCTCCGGCAACCCCGTCCTCGGTGAAGTGGATCAACAGTCCCTCACAGGAACCTGCCCTGGACGGTCCTCTTCTGTCCCTGGAGCTTCCGCTATCTTCGGGGCTAGTCAAACACATCGCATGGCACCGTAAGGGTGATTATTTTGCCACAGTCTGTCAGTCCTTCCGTCCACCCATCCCATGGATCACACTGACCTATCCTCATAGCCAGTGGAGGGGGCCAGAGCGGGGTATGGATACACCAGATATCACGCCGACACTCCCAAGCACCATTCAAGAAAGTCAAGGGCTCTGTCCAGCTCGTTCAATTCCACCCCTCCAAGCCTCACTTCTTTGTGGCGGTCCGTGCATTTGGCTCCCCCTTCCCCTTTCATTTCCTGTGAACTGACGGCTGTCACGTAGACGCAACGTTATGTTCGGATCTATAACCTTGCAGAGCAGAAGCTCCTGAAAATGCTTACTCCTGGTATACGGTGGATTTCCTCGATGGACGTTCATCCATCTGGGGACCACTTGATCGTCGGTGGCTACGACCGAAAGCTTTGCTGGTTCGACCTCGAACTCAGTGATAAACCTTATAAAATTCTCCGGTATGCCCAATGCATGTATTATGATTACATTCACGTCTGACTCATGTTGCATTATACACCCGATAGATATCATTCCCGCGCGATTCGGTCATTGCATTTTCATCCATCGTATCCGTTGTTTGCGTCGTCATCCGACGATGGATCGATCCAGGTCTTCCACGCACGTGTATACAGCGACCTCCTCACGGATCCCCTCATCGTACCGCTCAAGATCCTGCGTGGGCACGAGGTGCGCGAGGGGTTGGGCGTATTGCAAGTCAAATGGGTGCCAAAGCAGCCATGGCTGGTTAGCACAGGGGCAGATAGCACCGTCGCGGTGTGGTGCCATTAAGGCTTCTTCCTTGTGTGTTCTATCAGACAACCCCAAACGAACACGCCTGATGGATTTAACCGCCTGTGCTACTTTTATCGCGAGCGAATGTTCTTGCCTTTCCCTGAGGGGTCGATTGATAACCACACGCGTCAAGGAAAATTCGACGCAGAAATGGCAATTGAATGGATATGGGTACCTCCATATGTGCATCACCATTCAAAGGGATATATCAATTTACACAACACGCGCGTGCAGACAACACACGAGGCGATAATATGCCATGTTTTTGTCGTTACTCCTCGACGCCGCAATAATTAGGGTCCCCTATCGCCGCCTGTGAGACCGCCCTGGCTTGTACCTCGAGGCGGTGGTGCCTTGTCTGTTCAGTCCCCTCGACCTAGGTCGAGGCGTCATGCCCTTCGAGGTCCTCCAACGTTCTCGACGCGACCCTCTCGGTCCATGGGTTGAAATTTTTCCCGTCGTCTTCTCCGACGCCTTTCCATCTGCCACTGTAACATAGAATTGCAAGAGGACCAAAATTAGACAAAGATGTGTTTAAGCTTTTGAAAAGGGAAAGCCGCAATATCGGACCTTCTTCTGTAGACGGCGAGACGGTTTCTTCCGCGTCCGCGTCTTGGTCTTCAGCTGCGATGTCAATGTGGTTAACGATGTGTTGATCCATGCGAAGCAGGGGAGGATTGCAACGAGCGCATTGGTGTGGAGGGAGGGTGGGAGGGAGCAGGCGGACGATCAAAGGCCCAGGAAGTGCATGAGGGCAGGGCTGATGTCTTGGTGGTCCAAGAGCCCGAAAGCGGCGAACCAAGACGAACCTGGCATATCCACATCTTGATGCTGCTCCCCCTCCTCCTCTGGCTGTTTGCCTCCCTCGGCGGCGGGGGCGGTGGTGGTGGTGAGGACACGCAGCTTTGCGTTGAGTCGTTGGAGACGCGCAGCTTCTGCGGCTGCGAACACGCCCTCTTTGCGTTTCTTGGCACGAAATGCACGTTTTACTTTGGAGCGAGTCGATTTTGCCATTGTTGAAGTGTGTACGATCGTTGGGGTTGGGTGAACGTGGTGGTAAGGGTGGAAGGTTGTAAAATGTAGGGAAAATCAATGGGGAATGTAGGTAAACTATTTAAGTAAAAAAATTGGTGTGATGTCGGGCACCGAAGCGCAGTCACCACCGAAGCTGTGTCTAATCGAGTGACTCATGACATACTACTACTGTAGTAGTACACGGTAGTTACACAGGAGAAACAACCGTTTCAGGCATACTTGCGCAACGCACAACGCCAATACGGAAGAACCTTCCAGAGTCAAGAAATGCTGCGATTTTGCAGTGGGGCAAATACAATGACGCGTACATTGCCAATATACATATGTAGGCTCCTCCAAAGCGAAGCGAGGCTCGCACAGCAAACGAGCACGTGCGAGATCGAATCACTAGCTAGCGTACTTCGTCGTCTTGGAAATAGAAAAGGGCATCTCCTGACCTTCCAAGGTTTTCGAATATTTCATTCAGCCGGAGCTTCCCTGTGGAGACGGAACAGGTAAGGATGTACAATCGGGGATACTAGAGGAATGCGACTTATTATGTACAGAACATTGTTGCATCTGGACGAGTCAGGGAGCATCGGTAAGCGGTGTTCAGGGCAAACAAAGACAACGCTCGGTCGTACCGGATGAAAACCTCGCCCAAAGTCCCGTTAGATTCACCATTTTGATATTCCTCAGTGTTGGCCAGCTAGAAAGAGGTCAAGGACACGTGCAAAAGGCAGTGAAGATCGGGGGTATTTCATACCTGAAGGTTCATGTAGCCATCTGTGCTCACGAGGAACCCCTTGTATTCGAGTCCCCACTTCAGACGAACAAACACAGGCTTCCCGGTCAGCTCCTGTAAGAAAGGCTTTGGGTTGACCGGCTGGACCTGAATTAAAAAAACACTCTGAGACGAGAACACAAAGGCAACAAACGAGTGGACGTACAGCCGACATGATCGTTTCTTGTCAAGGTGGAAATGCGGGAAAATATGGATGAACTTCCCAAATTGGTGCAAAGATTTAAAAATAAAATAAAAAAGAATAAAAGGGGTGGAATATTTATAGATTAAAATACGGCAAGGCGAGTCAAAGTCGAGCAACCAACCCGCACCCGTTCGCTGGGGACCGCTCCGTTACCCCGTAATCATCCCATCTCACCTTCCCCTTCCCTTTCCCCATCCCGTTTACCGTTACAAGCAATCATGTCAGACCGCGAAGGTCACTCCGGTCTCCCGCCATCCGACGACGACCTCTCCCTGCCAAAAGCAACCGTGGCAAAGATGATCACCGGTTCGTTTCTCGTCGTCTCGCGGGCCCTCCTCCGGCCTTTGCCCTTTTAAAATATCCGCGACCCTGACAAAGCCACCTCCCGCTGTCCACCCATGTTTTCTCCTCTTGCCCTGCACCTGCACGCGTACTGCTCCTACGTATACGCTTGGCCGCTTGGCGCGCACCAAATGCGAACACACAAATATACGTACATTTCATATGCACGCACGCATACATGCATACATACGTGTGCGCGTGCTGTGTCATGAACAGAACTCCTTCCCAACGATGTCACTTGCGCCAAAGACACTCGCGACTTGGTCATCGAATGCTGCGTCGGTCCGTGCCCAGACCTTCCTCACGTTCTGATCTTCGCGCCAAGCTGATCGTATCCTCGACCTCACCTCATCCTAGAATTCATCCATCTCATTTCGTCCGAGGCGAACGAGATCTGTGAGCAGGACTCGAAGAAAACTATTGCCCCCGAGCATATCATCGGCGCGCTCAAGGTGCGCCCTTCCGTTTCGTTGTCTCCCTATCGCCCAATCGTGTGGTTCAACGGTTGATTGTTTATGACCTTAAACCAGAGGCTCGGCTTTGAATCATTCACCGAGGAGGTCGAAGACGTCCTCAAGGACCATAAACAGCAACAGAAGGTACGCACCTTCCCTATTGTTGCCATCTCCATCGATGCGATGCGATAATGCCTTGACTCAGGACCGAGAGAAGAAAGTGTCAAAATTGGAGCAGTCGGGCAAGACAGAAGAAGAGCTGTGGGAGGAACAGCAAAAACTCTTCGCGGAGAGCAGAGCGAAATATGAATCTCAACAGCAATGACCCCCTTTACGTCCTTCTGACCGCGTGACGATTTGTACAATGAGTTATTATTCGTCGTGTCTGCTCCCCAGATGTATTTCTAGTTCTCACGTACACCGCTTTACACCGTTGTACTCTAATAATCTTTACCCCATCGTGAGTCATTGCTGGCTCTTCGCAAACCGCGCTTTCAGCTCTTGCAATCTCGCCCATGGCGAATCTCCGTTCCATTCCTCGCTCCGAACATCGCTTGATGGCCGAGTGATCTGGGGTAGGCCAAACTGTTCGACGGTGTATGATGAAGATACGGTCGCATGGAACGCAGCTGGTTGTTGAATCCCCATCCCATCAACGTGCAAACTTAGTGTGTACGTGACTGCAAGTGCCATTTAGACAACACGTACCCTCAAAAACATCTCCGTTTGTCAGGGCGAGGCCGGCGGCAAGGCCACCCAAGAAGCTGTTTCCAGCTCCTTTGATTTGAAAGCAAACGCGGCCAGTAGATAAGCCGATGGTCCAATGCGACGAGATGCCCATGGGGAATTCATTCACCTGTCACGTCAACCACCCGTTCTTCGGTTCTCCAATAAGCGTCTATCCATACACCCGGCTGGGAACGGCAGGCGATGTAGGCTCCCATGCTGCCACTACGAATTATAACCCAGCCGGTGCCTCCAGGGCCAACGCCGAAGTCGAGAAACGCCTTGCAGGCCTGTTCTATCGAAGACTTGGTCGGCGGCAACGGGACCGAGAGAAGCCCGAGCGCCTCCTCAGCATTGGGGCTACAGCATTACGATGGGTCAAAAAAAAAAATTATTTGCGTTTCGAACAAAGGGGGATGGCGGTCCGAGGAATCGGGCGGCACCTCAGCACAGATATGAGCGGCAGAACTTCGCGGAGTGCGGGGAGCTCCTCCGGAACGCATCTATCCTGATGACTCGCAATCAGCAAGCCAGCACGGCGTGGCGCGGTGCGGCGGTTTGGGGTGACGGTTGATGATGAGATAAATGATATGGGTACGTACGGGTATGGGTTCGTATATGGATACGGGGGACCAGCCTTCGACTTCGGCGACCTGAGACATGATAACGGCAGCGCGAGATGGCGAGCAGATGAAATGCAGCGCGGTCGAACGAAAAAGGGGGGTGTCCGTCAGGTCACGAGGAGTGATACGTATTCTAGGCGTAAGGTATTGAAAGCTTGTGAAACATGAGAAGAGAAGAAGAAAAAAACACAAAGAACGAGGAGGCGCATCATGGTAACAGCAGATGGGACACGATTAGAAACGCCCGGCGTGGAGCGCGGCGGATATGTAGTGTTGTTTGGAACCCACTTTCTGTGATCGCCAATGTATGAATTAAGCGCTCGAGTTGTGGTGTCGCCTGGCTGCTCCCTGAAGAACCACATGTTTTCGCCGTATGTCCTCAAGGTGGCGTCTATTTCCTGCGGAAAGTTTCCGCCCTTATCGACAATCATGCCGACTTGACTCGCTGGCAGCCTGGAAGTGCGAGTTCTAGTTAATTGGAAAGCCGAAACGAAACAAACGCGGCATCCCCGTACGTGCGTTCCGCCCGTCCTTACGGGAGGAACGCCACGTTTCGAAGGGGGATGTGAAACCTTACCAGATGCGAGCGCCAATGTTGGCATAAGTGCCGCCTCCCCCAATCTGAAGGAGAGAGAAGGATGAGCGGCGAGCGCGTGCAAGATCGGGAGGTGTACTCTTCCTGAGGGGATAACGTGCGACCTGTCGGCTTCCCCGTGGTATCCAGAAAGGCGAATTCGTCTATGATGAACATCCCAAGAGTGACCAGCTTCCGCGCTTCTGACATGATGATGAAAGAGAGACAGGGACGATACGGGTGTGGCGAGATTACTGTACATCTCATCTTATGACTTAGTGGTCGAGATCGATCGGTCATTGCCGGTCATGGTTTCGCCTCAACCGCAAGTCTGGCTCGTCGACCACCCGACCTCTCTCGATGAAGATGCAAGTCGTTCCCCTCTGCAGAAACCATCAACCCGAAAATAAATAAAAACTATCTGACAGCTTTATCAGAACGCCCTGACATTACTCGACGCGTCCTCGCTCGAGCGCGTACGGCGCTTTTACCACAGGGCGGACGCCTGTCGTGAGTGCTGCGTATCCTATCTCGTTCGCCCGCGGGGCGCGCGTTTCTTCTTTGTTCGTCCCAAGGCCAACTCCTTTTCTCTTGAGGTTGCCTAATCGGCCGTCTCCTACCCCGTGTCCTCCTAAGTGAGCGGCGAGCCGTTTCTGCCGAGGAGATCCAATTCGCCACCACCGAAGCGGGAAAGCCTTACTTTGCACGTATCTCCCTCTCCCTTCTTGCTTCCCCACACCCTCTCCTCTCTTTGTAAAACGCCTGGTCGCCGGTTAATAACTCATGACCTCCTTGCTACCCCCGGTTGTTTGCAGGTGGCGAGCATCGGTTCTCCACCTATCGGGTTTAATGTATCCCATGACAATGAAGTGGTGGCGATGGCATTCGCGCCCGGGGAGCACGGACCCCCCGCTTTCCTGATCGGGGTCGACGTGATGAGGGTACAAGTGCCGACACGGATGGCAGAAGGGGTCGCGTCGTTTCTGCGTGCGGTGGGAGACAGCACGGTGAGCGGCTATGCACTTCTAGTCTCTGACCCACTCCTTTCGCCGGACTGATGCATTCTTTCCCCCCTTACCGTTCTTCTCCCCCCCTTTTTCCTATTTATGAAGTTGACAGATGCGGAGAAGCGCCTTGTCTCAAGTGACGTGCCAGAGAACGAAGCGCTCTCCCGCTTTTATCTCATCTGGACGATCAAGGAAGCGTACATAAAGGCAATCGGATTGGGACTCGGTTTTGACCCGAGTCGTATTGAGTACGACATGCGGGCAAATACGGTCGCGGTAGATGGGGCGGTTGCTACCGACTGGCGGTTCGAGACATCGCACTTTACGGTCGATGAAGAAGCATATCGGGTCACGGTGGTGCAGTTCGTGGGAGGCGGCAATGGGTCGGGGACGGTAGTTTCCCTCGATCAGGGTCAGGTTGAGCGCACCGGTGCTTCTCGCTTCGTTCGGAAGGCCCTCCGTCAATTCAAGGGGCTAGAATTGGACGATGCAGGTAATGATGATGCCAGGAGTGACGAATAAGCAGAATCCATTCTTTGTAATCGTAGTGGCGTGAAAGAGTGGGAGATCATAGATGCCTAAATTTGAATGCCGAGAAGTAAATGCGTGCGGAGAAGATGAATATGGTCGACTTGTGCATGGACCCGTATGACAGGCATGCGGTAATAATACGATAATAAGCATAGCAGGGTAACTAAACCCCAACAGGTAGTCAATAAACGAATCCAAAATCCGAAGTAAAGTCCAGGCTATCCTCGAGATGATGTGCAGGGACCGGATTGATGGGCGCTGCTTGCCAAATCCGCTGCTTGCAGCCTGCCTCATTCGATTGAAAGGAAGACCCCCAATGCATTCCAGAAAGCTCGAAGTCGAGTAGTTGAGGCATAGATGTTAAGGTAGTTGCGACTTGTTCGTAGAAAGTCTGTTTTGGGATGATATCAGCTCAGCAGGTACGGGTCAGAATGGGACAACGCACGTCGTCAGAAGGTTTCAACGATACATGGAATGGTGCCATGAGGCGAAGATAAACCAAGTAGGGGAGGTGCCTTGCAAGGGATTTGAGGAAAGGGACGAGGAGTGCAGATGTGATCGCTCCGAGCACGGCTATGTGGCCCGTCGATTGTGCGAGGCATGCCACTTCGTCCTCTGACAAGTCGCCATCGTGGAGGTGGATACTCTCAAGGGGACGTCCTGGGACAATGACCTTGACGGCCTGACATGAACCCACAAAGTGCACGAGACGGGGAATGGCAGTGTGTGAGAGTTGGGGAAGAACGGCTGTGCCGGATACTGGTGCGGTGTCCAATTCGAGCGTCTCCAGCGCTGGGGTGCGTTCGAGGAAGCCGGTTACGTGAGCATCGAATGGGAAGGAGGAGGTGAAAGATTGCAAGTGGGGGTACATGATGGGGCGCGTACGTGGAGTGAGGACCCAACTTGAGTTGATATGAGCGTCGAGGGAAATATGGAGTGAGGTCAGTCCGGACATAGCCGAAAGCGCGTCACTGAGCGCGATATAAAATAAGCGGAAGGGGTGAACGGCGGGCCCGACCGTTATGCTGAGGGTGCGCACGACACGGGCGATGCACGGTTTGTTGGAAAGTGTCACGACGACGGACAGATTGTGGTTCGCGGAGGAGAGGTCGAGGTGGCGGTAGAGGATGCGTTGCGCGATGGGACAGAAGAGAGAACTAGTACGACAAAGTGCGGCGAGGTCGGAAGGACATAGATGAGAGCAGATGTGGTCCTGGAGCTCGATGGGGAGACGAGCGAGAGCCATTAAAATTATTGTGAAGAGTGGAAGGTGAGAACGGTGTGTGAAAGGGGAAGGGGGGGGTGAAGGGTGGTTCAGCTGGATTTGAGATGAGAGGGTATTTAAGATCTAAGCAAGTCCAAGTATTTGCTTTGCGCGCTCGTTTGGTTCGCTCCCTCACTTGGTTATTTCATTTCATGCGCTCATTGTTTTCGCCACGTTTCCACCACCCTCGGTCTCCCCTCCGCTTCCTCCGAATACACGCCAGGTCGCTGCACCACAGTCCAACGAACGGTTCGTCTCCTCCCTCTCCTCCAACGTAGACCGTCCTCTCACTCGGCCTTTCGGTTGGATCCACTCCAGCTCCATTTCCGAACCGTTCTCACAACTGTGGTGCACTCACTCCTGCGGACGTGGGCTCTCGCGTCGTCCTCGCTGGTTGGCTCCTTCCAGAACGGTACCCCTCCCTCCCTCTTCTGCTCTGCCCCTCGAGGGCGCTTGTCGACCCCTCACCCTTACTTCCCATGCCCCATCTAGCAAAGTTTCCAAATCACTTTCTTTTTTCCCATTGAGGGACTCGTACGGTACAACCCAGCTCGTCGTCCATACCCCGCCCGGTGATCCTCCTCCCGACGGAGACGTCCAACAGAGCAACTCCCTCACCGACTTGGCACGCATCCCCGTCGAGTCTACTGTACTCGTTCAAGGCCATGTCCGTTTAAGGCCCGAGAAGCAACGCCGTCCCGTAATTAACACACCTTATTCCTTTAGGCTCTCAGACAGCTGATTCCCGATCGGTCTCCTTTCTAGGGCCCCTCTGGTGATGTCGAGGTTTCCGTAACAGATTTCACACTCCTCAATCCGGCAGATCGCCATATGCCATTTCTCCCTTCGGATACCCAAAATCTGGTTCGCTCTCACTCTCGTTCACACGCCCGCTTTGCTGCTGCTGATTTTACTTTTCTTGTCTCTTTGGGCCACGCAAGGCAAATGATGACTTGAGAAGTCAATATCGCTATCTCGACCTTCGTAGGCCAGAGCTCGCAGATAACCTACGCAAGAGAAGCCAGGTCGCCAAGATTGTGCGCTTCGTGCTTGACCAACAAGGTGTCGCGGCTTCCATTCCATCTTCTTCTGTGGTCCTCCGGCACGACGTTCCTTCCACCAGATTTCCTCGAGGTCGAGACGCCCATTCTTCTCAAGTCTTCCCCTGAAGGTGCTCGCGAATTTCTGGTTCCAACTAGAATTACCCACCCCCGGGGATCAGAAGTGGCCAAACCCTACGAGCCTCAATTCTTTGCCCTTCCGCAATCCCCTCAACAACCTAAGCAGCTACTCATGTGCTCCGGTGCTATTGACCGATATTATCAACTCGCCCGGTGTTTCCGGGATGAAGACGGTCGAAAGGATAGGCAGCCCGAATTTACTCAGATTGATCTAGAGATGGCTTTTGTCTCTTGGGGCAACCCCAATCCGGATAGTGGCCCGTGGCGGATTGGTGGACAGGAAGTCCGTGATATTGTCGAAGAAATGATCAGAACTATATGGGTGCAGATAGCAAAAATATCTTTGCCCGATAGGTTCAATGTCATGACCTATCACGAAGCCATGTGCCGAGTGAGTACGGGGAATGTCCCGTGTATGCACGTTACCATTCTAATCTATGCCCTAGTTTGGCACTGACAAGCCGGACACCCGCTTTGCGTTAGAGGTCTGTGCCATTTGCTGCTGTCATAGCTGTTCGTTGTTTCACGGCACTAGTACAGATTCAAGACGTTACCTCATGTCTACCCCCAAGTATCGTTACGGCATTAGGACATTCTGGGCAAACCATAGGCTGTCTACCGGTGCGACAAACCGATGATACAGCATTCTATCCAGTTGCACATGAATGTTCCACAGAGGATGGCCTCGTGAGTTCCGTCCGGGTTCCCTGCCAGCTCGCATTCACACACTTTACTCGATTTGCTCATTGACTGGATAGGATCGCGTCGAAATAACATCAGAAAACATATCCTCGTGGCTTGTTGACAGTGCCACTGTCCGGGAAATTTCTCCTCATGGTGATAGTTGGGCGGAAGGCGCTCTTAGCGGAAAATTGAAGTTGCAACCGGGTGATATCGTGTGGATTAGCAAACACCGTGATAGACCAGAAGTGAGGGCATCCTTTCATTTCGCCTTTTGGTCCGCTGTCCTTACGGCCCCATCTTAGGGCGGATCGACGGCACTTGGTCGGCAGAGACTTCGCCTAGCTGAGATGGCCCAGTCGCGTGGTGGGTTGACAATAATCTACCACAACCTTCTCGAGCGCTGACTTGCTGTGCAGGGTCCTACACTCTAACGCCCGAGCCGCACTTTCTCTGGATCACCGAGTTTCCTTTGTTCACTCGCGCAGACGCAGAGAAGGACTTCCTTGCGAAAGGTAGATGGAGTAGCACGCACCACCCCTTCACCGCACCGGCATGGCAAGACGTGCAGGCTCTGTATGACGGGCGAATCTCCGAGGTCAGCATCTGTGTGCGCGGTCGCAGCCGTAATCGCTGACGTTTGTTGTTGATGTTCGGGCATATGTGGGGCTCGCTTCCCATTTCGTGCATCATCCAGGTACGTGGCCAGCACTACGATCTTGTCCTCAATGGAGTCGAGATTGGAGGGGGTTCTGTCCGAGTGCATGACGCCATGATGCAAGAATACATCTTTTCCGAAGTGTTACAGGTGAGTCCTGGTGGCGTGTCACGTTTGCGTGGCCCGACTTGGCGCTCATGCATCCCAGCTCGACGAACACGAAAAGGCATCGTTCAACCATTTACTTCACGCTCTAAAGTGTGGCGCCCCGCCGCATGGCGGGATTGCATTGGGTATGTGCTTGCCCATAACCTATCAAGCTGAACGCAAATTTTAATCGGGACTGCCCAGGATTTGACCGCCTTGTGGCCATACTGTGCAATGCATCTTCAATCCGCGACGTCATTGCTTTCCCAAAGACGAGCGTAGGCACAGATGCTCTTTTAAAAAGCCCGACGCCAGTACACAGGGACACATTACATCAGTACGGCATCCAGCCTCGATGACGATATCCTACGTAGAGATTGCTCCCGGGTACCCACTACATATGAAACAAAAAGAACAAAGATGTGATCAAGGCGTCATATGGAGAGTCCTGAAAAAGGGTAAAGAGGGGAAGTCGTTCAGAACGAACCCACGCACAAGGCGCGCAAGACCAAGACGTCATGAAGATATCGGGGACCTCGACCTGTCCGATTCGGGAGTTTGCCTCCCTTGTGCGTCACCCTGACTTACATCTTCAGTCGATGACGCAGGCTCGGACACAGAATGCCGTGGTGTCGTGCTCTGGCTGTCGCTTCTGGGGTGCTCCCCCTCTCCAAACGGGAAGTTGGTCCAGCTCGCGCCAGAGTCCCGCGCCTCTGTTGGTTCGGAAGGACCATTTGTCGCGGGGGCAACAGCCGCCGTTACGGTGGCCGCTGCGTCAGGTGATGATGGCACAGCGTCGTCAGCCTGCTTCACTTGTTGTGCCTCATCGATGACAGTTAAGACGCTGCGAAGCTTCGACTCGGCTCTGCGGGAGCCCGAGCCCGGTGGGGAGGAGGATGGTGTTCGGTTGGTGCGTCGTGGTGGAGAAGATGATCGATTCTTTGTTGTGGGAGTCTTGGGTAGGGAGCTGGACGCTGATGATGGAACCGCGTCGGCCCATTCTGATGCAATGTCAGAGTAAAGGATGCCGTTACCGTGTGCCCACCCTACGCTCGTCCCTGTCGCAAACACGTCGCTCGTTACCGTTTGTGGGGTAATCGTCAAGGGGCTCGGCGATGACGATGGGGCCAGAATGGAGAGGGGGCGCAGGATGCTGAATATTTGATCCTCGGAATGGGGTTGCCCATACGAATCAAAGGGGTCCGGGATAGATTGGAGCATGGGTTCGATGACGGGATCGGAACTGCGGATGGCTATGTTAGCCGTGGCTAAGAAACGGTCACCCCCAATAATGGCTGGGCGGACGGTGAGGGGGTTGGAACGTACGCTTTCGATGTGAACTTATCGAATACGTCGAGAGTTGAGCGGAGTACGAGGCAAATCTGAAATGCGAGTTGCGTGAGTTGGTGTTGCTGATTTACCATGAGAAAAGTCTGTTTTGAAGTACCTTCCCTTGCACGACATCCCACACCTCTTCCTCGTGTTCTATGATTTCTGCATAGTGCCGGGCCTTCAGCTGGTCAAGGTCTTCCACCTGTCTCTGCAGCACGCCCAACGCCTCTCTGAACGATTGCATGTCTACACAAGAGAATTATGAGCGCGGGACAAATCCCACCGAACCGGTGTGCCGGGGCTTACTACGTTCTTTTCGGTTCATATTCCGCATCTCTGTCTCACGGATGATATGACTCTTCGCGCGGAGAGCACGTTCATAGGACGACGAGCGTTCCTTGTGATATTGGAGGTATTTAGTGCGGGCCGATCGATAACAGACGGTGTGGAGATAAAGGACTCACATTTACGATTACACGGTAGGTGTCTAGGTGCTGGCGTAGCGGTTTCTCGAACTGTTTATCTAGCGTTTCTGACTGGAAGCGATCAGGTAAGCGAGCCTCTTGCAACAAGGTCCGTGTATGGAATGGAATTTTCCTTACCAGGACGTGCCAGTGATTAGCCATCAAATGGTGCAGCCCCGCTGAGGCTTGCAGACGGGTCCCCTGTTCGTAGGAGGGACCCTTCATTCTGTACAAAGGGGGGGATGGAGCTTCGTCAGTACCTCCCTACTTCCAGAGAGGACGTGATACGAATAGAAGTAGAACATACCCTGCGCAAGATTCCATTGCGTCTGCAAACGCGGCAGTGGCTCGGGACATTGTGAGCAGGGCGGATTGGTAGTTGGCACATGAATTTAAGAGCTATAGATGCCGTTGTGCCACGTGTGCGTTTCATGGAGAGTGGAGAGAGAGGGTGAGAAGGGCATTTCTGTTTATTCGGGACCGCAAGGAGAAGAGAGAGGAGGGAAGTGAAGAGAAGAGAAGGGGGAAGGGGAGGGAAAAGAAGAGGAGTTGAGACTGACGTTTTCATAGGACTGCATGCTCGCCTTGAGGTCTGCGCGTGTGATGACCTTCGCGGGACCATTTTCGCCTAGGTTCACGGCCGACACGTTGGTCGTTTCCGAGAATGAAGGCGAGGGTGGGCCGGGAGAAGCGTTGCGCTTCCCTTGCGAGTTTGTAGATATCGCAAAGGGTCTGTGGGACCGCGATTTCAGCATTTTGGGAGAGGGATGGGGCTTGTGGTCTTGATGGCGGGGAGAAAAGAGGCGAAGAGAGACAGAGAGGGGTTTTTGTGGGTGTTCCAGCTGAGTATTGGAGCTGCTTGGAAGATTGCCCGCTTGAGGCAGCCTCGTCTCGTCTCGGCTTGTCTCCGCTCCGCGCTACGCTCAGTACGAATATGGTCATCGACTGCCAAGAGCCGTAGGCATACCCATTGCCCGTAGTCAAACGTCGTCCACACCATTATTTATCATTTAAACCTTGTCGTGTTATGCAGAGCAGAAGCGCTAATGTTGCACATCACATATCCGGAGTCCAGTTATCGCGCGTGTCAATGGGACACCCTCGGAGCCCATAATCTCGAGAGAATATCATTTACTCGACTAGCGAAAATATGGTACTTAGTTTGACCGCACTGTGTGGTAATTCTATTACAGGTTACTGGTCAACGCAGCTGCGGTACTGGCTACATGGGTCCGAGACATGAACAAAAAGCACCAGAACATAGGAATTTGTAGTGACACACCTCAAGTCACCAAACCACCACAACGTATGAGGCCGTTTCGAAAGGATCATCGTACACCGGCCGACGCAGAGGTCATCCTTTCTGGCGAGTCGCGCAGGTAGAACAGCTTGGCCTTCTTCAAGCCCTTGCGCTGCTTCTTCCGGTCGGCGGTGCCGCCATTGCCACCGCTCCCGCCGCCGCCTGCCCTCGAGACGACGACGACGTCCTTGACGTGTGGCGAGTTGACAAAGAACTGCATCTCGACGCCCGTGCGCTGCACCACGTTCCGAAGGACGAAGGACGTGTCGGGCCCGCGGCGCCGCACCGAGATGAGCACGCCGGAGAAGGAGGTCGGCGCGTGCGCGAGGTTGACGGTGAGCACGGAGCCCGGACGGACGCGGTCTGGGTGCGACTTTGAGAAGAGGGTGCCGATGAGTTTCTGCTTTTCGGTGGACGGGAGCGTGTGTTGGAGATATGCCATTAGGCCCTTGCCTTGGTGGAGGGCTGGTGGGAGCGAACCAGCGGGAGGAGGGGGTATAATAGCAACCTGGGAGTATGGATAGGGCTTGGCAGATGTGGAGAGTAACCGCGACGATGCAGCCCTCCAAGCACCGCCTGGATTGAGGAATGACCTTGTGAACATGACGACTCTGAGGGTTTGTGTGGATCGAATCGAATCGAGTCTAACGAGCGTTCACGGCAACTGCCGAAGTAAAGAAAAAAATATAATAACTAGAAAAGACGTTCATTACAAGGGATATGAATAGCTAGCTAGAGGCAAAATTGGAGTGCGACAGGATCAATATTCTCAATCCTTCAAGAATCAGTAGCCACGCCCTCGTCCACTGTCAGGTGCCCAGTCAGTTCAGCTCGTGACGGTATCATCAAACGCAACGACGTACCGGCTACGGCCCCTGTACGGGCTGTAGCCCCCCCCTCCGCCTCGAAAGCCACCCCTATAACCACCTCTGTAGCCCCCTCGCCCCCTCCCTCGCCCTCTGTTGAACCCAGGTACATTGGTCCTTTTTGCCATAACCTTGCAAGAACAATATTGTCAGGGCACGCGTCATCCCATACACTGCGGTCAAGACATACTTTTATTAGCCGCCCATGAAACAGGGAATTATCCAACGCCACAGCAGGGTCAACGAAGTCTGGTTCCGCAAACTCAACGTAGGCGAATCTATGTATTGAAATGAATGAGCACATCACACAAAGTAGATGGCAGAGGGGTCATGTCGTTTACCCTTTGGGGTGACCTGTGAATTTGTCGCAGAGGATGGTGATGCGGTTGATGGTGCCGCAGGCTTGAAAGTGGGCCTGGATATCTTCGGCCGTCGCACTATAATCAACCTATACGTGCAGAAACATTTAGGCGGAGGGGGATGGACAACATGTGATCACTGACGTTTCCAACGAAAACGCTCCTGCTGTCGATCAATGCCTTTTCATCTTCTGTCTCCATTGGGAGTCCTCCCTCTCCTTCCGGTTGTTCAAGACTGCTGGAGCTCTCTGCGGCTGCCTGCAGCTCTCGCAGCTTTTTGGCCTCGCGTTCCATCTCTTCGACGCGTTGTTTCATGAGGAGAATTTCCTGGAGCGTGGTGTTGTGATGAGCTGACAAGTCTCAACGAGGAGAGGAGAGGAGGAAGGTAGAGTGAGTGTGGTCAGACGCCACGCACCTTGGATTCGTCTTCCTCATTGTCACCAATCACGGTTTCGGCAATGGCTAGATCGGTGGAGGCAACTTCGGCCATTGTAGTGCCGTGCTGAGCGATGTGACCGTCAACCAAATAACGTGCGTGCGGAATGTGGATGAGGAAAGTTTGAGAGCGTCGTCACACTGTCACGCAAGGGGAAAGACAGGTTTCATGGGGTCCCATCTCTCCATTAGCCACCACGTCACGTCTCCCAAGCGCTTTTCTGACCAAGCCGGTGTAAATGCGCGCGCTTAGTGGTCAGGAGGCCTCACTGAGGTGAACAGTAATTGCGACAAAAGGGAAGACTGTGTCTCAGATTTCTATTGTATGGGTAATGGTAGTATACGTAGGAGCACATGTACAATGTAATGAAGCTGTGGAAAAGAGTATATAGAGGCCGGACGGGCTGACACCAAGTGGGACCCCGGAGAGTGCGATCTATGTAAAGCTGTGCTTTGTCCCTCCGGCGTTTGGCCAATTTGTTTTGTGTCCTTTCGCCCGCTTTTTATACTGAGATGGCACGGAATGACTCGGTACCCGATTCCATGACCCACCAGACCAAAAAGAAACGCGTAGAAGATCAAGCTTCCCCTCCCGACGGCGGCCAGCGTCCTATACAACTTCAGCGAAGGCGAGTCTGGAGGGCTTGCGAAAGTTGCCGGTCTGTGTCTATCAGACTTATCCCCTTTTTCCGGTACCAGTACCCATAACCCAACTTCTTCCTTTTAACAGTCGAAAGAAGATTAAATGCGATGGAAACGAACCGACTTGCTCTCAGTGCGGCACTTCGGGATCCCAATGTACATGGTTACAGACCAAGGACCGAGCGGCTCTAAGTAGACAGTATGTCTGCTCAAAGCCTTTAACTTTATCTCTATCTCACTGATCTAACATCCACCCTTCTCAGCTATGTCCAGGAGCTCGAAGCTCGTCTCCTTCACATGGAATCCGTCTTTGCACAGATCACCCAGCAACTAGGACAGGCCCCTAATGGCGAAGGCGCTCTCGTCGGCGGTTCTGCTGTATCCGATGAGTCCAAGGCCGCCGCCACGGCTCTACTCAGATCAATCATCAATCAAGGCCAGACGGCGCAGCCACCCCCGGTGGAGAACCCCTCAACGCCCGATTCATCATCCTCCGTTAAGATCGAGGATGATGTGTTGGATTCGTTCGGCCAATTGACGCTTGATGAGCACGGTCACATGCGCTGGATCGGCGGCTCCTCCACAATGTCGCTCATCCAGTCATTCAGAGCTGCCACTGCCGCCCCTCATAGTCGTGGATCTCCCATGGCTGATGACTCGGGTCAGCCCAACAAGCTTTATTTCCCCGCTGCAGTTTTCTTCGGTAAGGTGCGTGCGCTACCTAGCCCGGAAGAAGTCGAATATCCCGAGCGGGACCTCGCGGACAAGTTGGTAGGTGCTATGAGATGTTCTTATGTGGTCCCAGTTAACTTCACTCTGACCTAGGTTGCGGCCTATTTCTCGCGCTTCCACTTTCTCTTACCCGTCATCGACAAGCCCTCGTTCATGAGACAGTACACATACTTAATGGATCACAAAGACGACCAGCACTTAGCCCGCACACAGACCGGTTTTATTGCCATGGTTTTTGCGTTGTTTGCATGTGCCGCACAACTCGTCGAGGATCCTCGCCTGAAAGGAGAAAAGGAAGATGATGGTGGAATGGGCATGGTTTATTACGAGCGGTGAGCTAGGGCTGCATCCGGCAATAAACAAGGGGCTGGCTGACAGTGGTCGCGTAGTGCACTCATCCTGCATTACATCAGTCATGCGTCGACACAAATCGCACATGTGCAGTGTTTCGTTCTGATGTCATCTTTTCTTTGTTCCATCAACTGCCTTCCGCAAGCATGGCTCCTCATTGGTCAGGCAGTACGGGCGGCACAAGATTTGGGTTTACACGTGCGTCCTTTTTAAAGTCTATATGATAGCTCCGAAATCTCACGTGTTTCGAAAAGCGTTCTCCACAACGCTTGTTTATTTCTGCTATTGAGAAGGAAACTCGCAGAAAGATATGGTGGAGCGTCTATACGTTGGATCGCATGCTCGCTCTCGCTCTAGGTCGTCCCATTGGCGCCGAGGATGTCGACTGTGACGTCGAGCCCCCTATTGCTCTCGATGATGAACTATTGCCGGACTTCCTCAACGGTGCTCCCATGACATCAGAGACTCCTTCATTGATGGCTGGCTTTACGTCTCTCATCTCTCTTTACGGCATCGCTGGTCGCGTCATGCGCCAGGTCTATGGTGTCGACATGGCGGAAGGCATGGCTGATCCGGAGAAACGTACGCAGTTGCAACTACACGTTGACACCCTGGACAGGGAACTTACACAGTGGTTGGACAATCTGCCCCCGGTGTTCAAGTCAAAGATGAATAACGACAAGCAAGTATCCATGGGTGCTGCCCTTTGTAGCCATTATTATTCTGTATTGACCGCTCTGCATCGGAACCTCCTTCCTGTGAGGCGAGGCCAACCCCCTGCTCCCCGATCAAGCGCAAAGGCCGTCTCATCCGCCCGCACTTGCATCCGTTTGGCACCTTTTATCAAGAACGTTGTTCCACCCTCACATCACCTCGCATTTTTCATACAGCATTTGTTCAGCTCTGCTGTCATCATCTTGCTGTATGCGATGCACGTCCCGGACCCTAGCGCCGCCAACTCGGCCATGGAAGAGGTGCAAAGTTGCTTGGCTGCCCTGAGTTCGTTCGATGGACATTGGCCCGGCGCTCAGAAAGTCAAGGAGCTCCTCGTTGAGCTTGTGAATACGGCTCGTGAGGCTGCGAATGCTACCACGGGTGGTCCTACAGCAACTATGGCCGCGAACACGAATGTTGGATTCACCGCGCCGTCTGTTCCGTTTGACAAAGGCCGAAGACATTCATTCACGGCGTCATCCAGACTTGTGAAGAGCAAAACCAATCTCCGAAGAAATTTGTCACCCGACGCGGGTCGCCCTTCCAGACCCACGCAAGCGTCAGCTTCACTTAGGTTCGAATGTGAGTGCCAGCTGACATCCTCACACCGTTGTTGTTTTTCAACTGCATTGCGGTTTTAGCCCAGCGTGCGCGATCTTCATCAAGGAAACGTGGCCATGACGAGACCGAGGAACTGCCGCCTAACCCGTCCGGGTCTCCCAGTACCTATCGCCTTCAATATCAACTGGGCTTTGGTCGCACAAATTTAAGCCCACAGGGTTCTCCGACGTCTGCAAAGAGCTACCCTTCCCCACCCCTCGCTCACAATGAGCCGTCCTTGGAACGCAGCCCGCCTATCGTGAACGCCCCTTCATTTAGTTCCTGGAACGGACCCGTTTCTCCCGTTGGTGGCGTCCCATCACCGGTTCGATATGAGTTTGACTTCGCTGCATCGCCAAGTCAGGGTACCTTCGGCTCACAGCAAGCAGCTGATCGGTGGGCTTACGACGGTGAACCATTCCCCAGCACCTCGCAGAATATGTTGCCAAGCGGCCCATTCGAGCCACCTTCGACGGTTGACCCCTCATATCTCGCGTATAGTGGTCCCTCGTCCCAAGTTGGTGGTGCGGATTTCTTTGGGACCCCTGCCACGACTCAACCGAGTTCGTTGTTCGTTCCTGCGGGCTTACCCTTCCACGGGTTGGATTACCTCCGGAACTTCGATCCGGATGGTGGGGAACAAGACGCGCTCGGGCAGAATTTCGATGCGGGTGCATTCCAATACGATCCGGAGACCCCTTTCACACTACCTGATCTCGCCACCGACCACACGGGCCAGTGATTACCACGAGTAATTGATAATAATGAACCAATCAATCGACACGATGCTACTCGTCACGATTAACTATGAAATGAATTGGTGTATTTGTATGTAATCTGCTTTGCTTTTCGGACAAGCTCTGTTCGTTCCACTAGACTTAATTGTTCAGTGTATTTCGCTATGGAAGTTGTATGTTACCACTTTGCCCTGCTACATGTTTTCGTTCGACACTGTTGTAGCGAGTAGCGAGTATTTCAATGTTTGAACCTATTTGCGCCACGAGACGTATGCGTTGGCCCAATTAATCCCCCTCAATAACCGGCGACTCCACCCCGGCTAATGATCAAGCCGAAATCACAAACTCCGGGGTTAGTATAGCATTCGGTACTTTTGCATCTTTACAACATTGACCATGGCCTCACATCCAGTCGCAGAGCTCACCTCCCCGTCATCATGGGCTATGGTAAGCCAGAAGCCACTATTCCGGACTGGTTGGTGGCTAAGCTAAGGTCCGGTTCATAGATAGAGGACAAGTTCTCGCCGTATGCTAAGGAGACCCTCGCAAAGCTAATCACTTTTCTCGAGGTCCGTAATACATTCAGGAGCAGCTGGTGTCCCAACTCATGCGGATCTGAAGGAGGAAGTGAGACCTGCGGAGAGGTTGGCGAGAGCTCAACTCCCCAGTGACGCAACGCGGTGGCAGACGGTCATCCCCATCATCGAAGAACTCAAGGCAAAGGCCCGCAAACTCGGCCTCTGGAACCTCTTCCTCAGCAAGGCCCATTACCCCGAGCACGGTGTCCCCCTGACTAACCTCGAAGTGTGTCCCCCAACTCTCATACTTCTGCAGTAGTGCCCCCCGCCGACTCACATCGCCTGAATTGCGCAGTATGCCGTCATGGCCGAAATCATGGGGCGAAGTGGACACATGGGCTCTGAGGTGACGAACTGCTCCGCGCCCGACACTGGCAACATGGGTGAAGCGCGTTCGTGCATTCTTGTGGCTGTCGGACTCGCTGACACGCCGACCGGTTGAACCCCGTATCCAGAGGTCCTCGCTCGCTACGGCAACGCCGAGCAACAAGAGAAGTGGCTTAAGCCTCTTCTGAATGGGGAAATACGTTCGGCCTTTGCGATGACCGAGAGATTTGGTACGCATTTCATTACAGAAACAAGAAATACGAGGTTTGATTACCGAGAAAAAACCTTCCACGGTGCCAATAGTTGCGTCCTCCGATGCTACGAATATTCGCACCTCTATCAGGCCGGAAGGGAATGAAATCGTCATCACTGGGCATAAATGGTTCGTCCGACGTTTGACAATGGTTCAGCCGTTGACGAGTCACGCGTCCCCTCCTTTTTTTCAGGTACATCAGCGGTGCAGGCGACCCCCGGACGAAGGTCCACCTCGTGCTAGGAAAGAGTGACCCGAATAACTCCAATTCGTACAAGCAGCAGAGTGTCGTGATTGTCCCTGCTGATGCACCCGGCGTCAAAGTCGTCCGTCAGATGATGGTCATGGGGTACGATGACGCACCCGAAGGTCATTCGGAGGTCGTATACGATAATGTCCGCGTGCCTTTGGGTAACTTGGTGCTTGGCTGGGGCAGAGGATTCGAGGTCCGAATCTACCTGGTCGTGCCTTTTCGCGCCTTTTGCTCACACTCTGGTAGATCATTCAAGGGCGCCTCGGACCTGGGCGGATACATCACTGCATGAGATCCATCGGTGCTGCCCAAATGGCACTGGACGCGATGATACAGCGCGTAACCGACCCAAGTCGAAAGACGTTTGGGAAGTTCCTCCACGAACATGGCAAGTCGGCCCTACTCATACCCCCTCATAATCCCTGGTATATCAACGTCATCGTCTTCTATAGGCACTGTCGTCGCGGACATTGCGAAATCGCGTGCCGAAATTGAATCTGCGCGTCTCCTCGTCCTCAGCGCCGCCCTGCAGGCAAGTTGATTCCTACCCGTGCATGTCGTAATCCTTATTGGGTGTTGGCCTGCAGATAGACAAACTCAAGGCGAAGGGTGCCATGAAAGAGATTGCCATCGCGAAGGCAAGTGCGATTTGCGTTGCGCGGGTAGACACTTTTGACCAGCTCCCCAGTTCGTGGTACCCTCTATGGCCCTTCAAGTGGTAGACCGGACCATGCAAGCATTCGGTGCTGAAGGGTTGAGCCAAGACCAAGAGTTTGCTTTTGCGTTTGCTAACTTACGAACGTTGCGCATAGCAGATGTAAGTCGTTCTGGATTTACCTAACCGCACCCATGCTGACATGTTCCTATCTTTTAGGGCCCTGACGCGGTGCGTCGCGCCCCAGGGGCGAGATATTTGTTCTGATTATTCTCGATATTAGGTACACATTCAACAGGTTGGACAACGCGAGTTGAAGAGGGCACCCGCTTTGGCTAAAAAAACTGCCGAGGTGAAGAAGAAAGAGGCGGCACTTTTCGAGAGGCATGGCCTGAAGCTTCCCCAGTAAAACTGGACATGTTTCGTGTCGATGCATCGAGATGTCTTCTTACCAAAAGAGAACAGTCAAGACAGATTATCGATGATTAGACGAGACCATGAGACGAATGTTCAGATGTGATTCTCACCAATTCGGGTGTCGGGGCACCATCCATGATGATATATCTTCCCTCCGACGTCGTGAATGCTATCTCCCAGATTTAACACTGCCGTGCATACGCCTGCATTCACTGTGTGCTTTCCTAACCACAACTATGCTTTTTCACGGTGGCTACCCTATTATCAATAAGGGTCTGTGCATATCAGTATTATTGCGGACATGAACCTGAGATTTACGTGGATGCTGAGGCCCGAGGCCCTGAAGATGACGAGTAACTATTTCAAAACCAGGAACAGCACCTGCTCTTCAGTGCTGTTCCAGCTTTAAAAAAATTACTAGTCATCAACTGTGTGGACATCGGAATGGTTGTATGAAGCTGAGATCGAGACCATCATATCAGCTTCACACCACTATTTCAACGTGGCCTGACTCGGAGG
>Ga0307510_10000851_pt1 | contig 32002 bp, 39 predicted proteins | sample 12_EM_MG_FD_207224 | JGI IMG/M metagenome (GOLD analysis project Ga0307510, IMG submission 207224) | Populus trichocarpa ectomycorrhiza microbial communities from riparian zone in the Pacific Northwest, United States - 12_EM | ecosystem: Host-associated > Plants > Roots > Unclassified | place... | reverse complement strand
CCTGCCAACTCGACAGGCAGGTTGCATCTGCCGCGCAAATTTTCAATACTCTCAGGACACCACTCTCTACAGTGGAGTATTTCACTCTTGAGCGCGACACAGGATATCACGAGGAGGCCCACCGCACGCAGTGGCACGAGCTTCTGAGGTCGTTGGACAATTTGAAGACACTTCGGGTGCTCGACGGCCTTGTCGGGGAACTATCTCGCTGTCTGCGACTAGATGACATGGAACCCCCAATGGAATTGTTACCGGAATTGAAGGTGCTCGAGTCCACTGCCACTAACAACGCCAGTGATGCATTCGCCTCATTCATCGATGCTCGTAAGAACAGTGGCCACCCCGTAGCCTTGGTCCGTCGTTGATCACACCTTATTCACGGTTACGGTTGTGGGAGTCAGAAGCTGTGGTGTGGGGCGAACATGGCAATTGAGCTTGCCCGGCGCGCATCCCTGTGAAGTACACAAATTTCAGTCGCAGATTTTTCTCATGTTTCTTTTTAAATTTCCTTGGACATAATGGGTATATCTGTGGAGCCCAGATACAATTGGATACCTACGTTTGTTTCAGTACCAACTCTTTCCTTGCTTTCAGAGCGTGTGCGTGTGAATAAATTGCGACCCGATGTGCTCTAATCAGCTGGTGCGTTTCAACCTGGAATACTTCACGAAGTGATTCGGTTTATCACGCTGGGACAAAGATGGGTTCAGGCCATCATCCTAGTTTGGTATCTGCGGCTTCCGCCTTCAGCTGCTGCTCAACTCGGTGGACGGGGACGTGAAGCCCTGTGGATACGAGGTCAACCTAAGGTCACCACACCCGCTTGTGCAACACAAATGTACAGAGCCTTCCGCTTGGTGAACCAATGAGGTCAGGTCGAAACTCTTCCAAAACGAATTACAAACTGGACGCCGTGGTGCTGCCGCATAGGACGATCAAACAGGCCTGAATGCGCACCCAGGTGTGTGCCGACACGTTGATGACAGATATGGAGCAATTCGATTCTGAATCCCCTATGAAGCTCATCGGGGAGGATGTCCGTGAATAAAGATGCAGGACAAGATGTTTGATTTAGGATTCAACACGGCATACCTTCGTCTTCCGCTGCACCAACAAGGGCTCTCTACAGGCAAGTATCGAACTTCTGCGAAAAGACAGGAGAGTCATGGCGCCAATACGAAGGATGACCCATGGTTGAGAGGCGAAGAGGAGCTTCAATACTTGCCCAAAAAAACCGCCCCGAAACACGATCGTGATCGTGCAGAGGAGCCGAGAAACCGAACTGGGATACACCTAAAACCCGAGAAAGGAACAGCTCGTTCGAAAAGCGGAGGATAGGCAAGCCGAATAGAGGAAAGAGGGTGATTTCGTCAATGTCGAAAAGGGAATCATCGTCGAGAATGTGGACGAATGTACCCCGGCCTCTGTGTCATGCGATTTTGTCCTGAGCCCGATAGACATGGCGATAACAAGCTTACCTCCGACTTCACTGCTCGGAAGTACATGCGTCCCCGATTGACAGAAGGCAGGTGGCCGCAGTGTGGCATAGCAGGAAGTTAGCAGGACAAGCAGGCGTCTGATGTCTAGGGCTCAGACCCGTAGAGGCTCTGACAAGGGCTCTGAAAAAGTGTGGCGCTGAACTCGTATCAGGGCGCCAAACTATTCTTTCACTGCACAACAAACAACGAAACCGTGCTCTAGTCGACCTGTAGGTAAACGGTATAATTTTTCACCCCGGATGGTACGCGATGAGGCAAGGCATTGTATACCGCGATGCGGAAGTGGGACGATGAGAAGCGGTTGTCGGAGTATCAAGCGGACTTTATTCCGGCCGTTTCCTCCCGAGGATCGTGCTATCGTGTTTTTAATCCGCACGTCCATGTTGGTCAAGGTTCATTCTCATTCTCTATCGATGAGGTCGTCGTGCCAAGGTATCTACGAAGCGCAGACCAGGGTGACGGGTTTGTCATTCCTCTCACCTGAATGGGTCCATTCTGATACCTGGGACAGCCCCATAAGAAACTGCCCCAAAATCGACTCCCACCAGGCTTTCTCAAAGCGATTACTTGAACAAATCGTGACAATCGCATTCGACATTCGGTACGCTGGAGATGCGTGGTGGGAGGAAGAGACTTTCGCTCATCATCGGTGCTGACCTTCGACAAGTAACGTTCGATTGGTTACTTCCTATGGACTGACAAGGGACATTTATGATCCCCTGATTTCCCTTGACTCCAGAATACAAATAGAGGACGCTTTTCCCCGCGCCCGGTGGTGCCGGGAAAAGCGCCCTCTATTCGTCCTCCCTTATCGCTTCTTTCATCCTGGTAACGTGTTGTGTGACAATAGTGAATCTCTTAAAAACGAGGAAGGTTCGCCCTTTCCACATCGAATATGGCACGATCGATGCCTCAAGATGATACTCATTTCATAACTGACAGAAAAGCTGACAAAACGACGATATCGTTTATGGTGCTAGTTGTCGTACGCTCAGCTAAGAGAATACGGCGGCACCTCAACGTCGGGATGGGGCCCGAGACCCGAGACGAGCTCACAAATGCAACGTTCGGTGTAATTTTGGAAAATTTGAAAAACTTCCCGTAAAGGCCACACGTTTACCTTTGGACCATCGACTGGTTGGCAGCATGTTGGCAGTGTCAGATGCTAAGTCGGAGCGACCTAGCGGTGAGTTCCGAAATAGCTCTTGAGGACGAGAAGCTACGATTCCGAACAGGCGAGAACGGGCGAGAGAAGATGGTGAAAGATGCAAGGCGAAGGTATTGCGAGAGATGCGAGGCGATAGCGAGCAGCCTTGAGGCAGCGGCGAGGCGTAAGAGGCAGTCGGCAACGGCAAGGCACAGTGCGGTCTGATAAAGGGATGTAAAGCGGTGGGCGAATGGAAACTGCGAGAGAAATGTAAAAGAGCACAGCACCAGAGAGTAAATTGGACGGCATGCGGCTGGGTTCGTCGTCAATCGGTCGGGGGAGAATGAAAGCACGGGGGGGGCTCCTTGAACCGCGACCACCACCAGGCGCGATTTTCCCACGGTTGAAACTGGGGCAAGGAGAGGCATAAGCCACAGGTACAAATGCCCCCGTGTAACCCACAGAACAATCATAATGAATCACTCCAATAGAAACCATCAATGTGTACAATGTGGGATTAGAGACAGTAAAACCACGGACATCAACCACCCAAATACATGCGGGTAAGAGTTTGGGATCTGCTGGTAAGTCCTGTGAAAGCATAAGGGAAACGTGGTCAGACCCGAAACCACCAAACGGGAACAGCCCAGAATACCACCCCAAGTAGCGATGACAGACCACCCACAATGCAACAAGCACGCAAAGCGAACAGGAAAACCAACAGCTAACACAAAAAGCCCTGACAACCAACAAAGGACGCTGGGCCAGCCACAACAATACCAACCAATCACCATGTACACAACCCCCTCCCCTGGCAATGACAAGAACATAACATGCTTATATTGCGATACAAACCACAAAGTAATAACTTAGTAAATGTACCAGACACACCAGACATGCCATACTAGATGCACTGGAATTAAACTACAGCCTGTCCAGAACCCAGGGATGTAAGAACCCACACAAGCGGCGGCACAACTTGAAAATCACAACACACTGAGGTGAACAGGTATGATGGCGATGAAAGTTTCCACCCTGGGAAACTTGATGCGGACGACAAGACTTGCACTTGTGGGCAGCTTTCTCAGAAGGACAGACAAGTCAGTGATATGGATATCAGAGAAAACAGGGAAGAACGCACAGAAGGGCCGAGTTGACTCCCCACCCAACATCATCGCACAAGAACCAGGTGCAGCAGCTGCTGCAGCACTACAGTGTAGGCAAACAGCTTACCATCAATAAGGTCACCGCGACGAAAATTAAACGGAATGACAAATTCACAAGAACAGTGATAGCAACCTGGGAACTGGCATTGAAAAAAGAAAAGGAAAATTCACCGCAACGAAAATTAAACGAAACCACAAATTCACAAGAACAGTGATAGCAACCTGGGAACTGGCATTGAAAAAAAGAAAAGGAAATCCCAGTAAACTGGATACAGCGCGATGAGGTTTTAGTGGGTAGGACTGTATGATGGGCCCACCTGTTAGGAGGGTCACTTTGTGCTTTGAGCCCCACACTACCCCTAACCCAGGGGTGTGCGTAAATGCATTTTTTCCTTACAACTGGACCTCAGTCCAGCTATAGCGCGATAGGCGGGGCTGGTTTATCCTCCTACTGCCTATCACTTATTGTTGAAACAATGTCTATTGAGTGTAAATGAAATAGACATTACAAAACAATAAAATGCTCTCAAAAAAAAAAAAAAAAAAAGAGAATGAAAGCACACAAAAATAAGAGAAGAGGGAGAAAGTGGGCCGCATGTATCTGCCTTTGCCAAAGCCAGCGAAAGTTTATATATGCGAGTCTGAAATAGTAGACACAAGTAGTCTACGCACAAGGTGGGTTGGCTGGAGGAAAAAAGAAAGGGACAAACGTGAAGGCAGCCCTGCCAGTGACGGACCTGTGTGGCGACACTGGAAAAAAGAAAGTGGTGTCCGAATCATAGAAAATTTACTTGATGATATCTAGGTGTGCGAAAGTGGGCACATAGACAATGAGGGTGAGTGAGGTGCCGCGACGTTCGGTAGTAAGGGGCCAGAGGCAAAAGTGGAAATATTGGAACAGAGAGCAGTAGATTCTATAACAAAGGAGATAGAGAAAGGTATGAACAGATATATAGTAAACCCTTTCCTAACAGAGATATGATCCAGACCGAGGTCTGACTTAAGAGGGGGCATGGTGCGATGTGTGCTATGTGGAGCGATGGGCTTGTCAAGGTGGTGAGCACTTGTGATGTCCACCAATGAAGCTTGAGCAATCTGCGTATCTTCAGCCACTAGACTTGGGGTGTGACGTGAGCAGGAAACCTGGCCATTAGGGGAAAGGTGTTGGTCGTGTTGCGATGAGGGTAGGAGACGGTGTGTCAGGGACGAGGAATGCAGGACGGAGAGAATGAGAGACTGAACGCATTGGGCTATGCAAGTAATGAGAGAGCAGGGAGTATGTCATGTAGTTTAGCAGTGCACACACAGACACACATGATGTGAGGAGGAGGGCCTGAGCCTGGAGATTATGCGGTACGGGCTCATGATGCCCGTTTCAACAGCATGTGATCCATATCCGGGCTGTGCCACTGGAACTTTTGAGAGGTGGTCATGACCAGTCCGTCCGGGTCCATCTGACTTTTTCACTCTTGCATCAGCAAAAGTGCAAAAACAATGTAAGGGGCTTGGATAGCCTTCCAAGGGCCACCTTGCTTGCAAGGCACCCCAATCTGGGGACAAGTATATCAGTGTTGGGTGAGACTTTACAATGGGGCCAATGATTATGTATATTATTTACCAGATCACTGTAATATTACAATGATTATGCAAGAAATTCGAGTTTCTTACAAGATGTATGCCTGATCTGGTGTGATTGAGGTAAGGATTATACAAGATAATGAAAATCTTACAAGATGTATGCCTAATCTGGTGTGATTGAGGCAAGGTTTTTGCCATTTGGGGTCAGGGTCTTGCAATCAGGAGGCATACTACACTGATTCATCAACACATTGTCCCTACCCAGTAGCATTCATGTATAATCTTCCCCAGATCCTTACCAAAAATCACACATTTTTCCGAAAATATTAGAATAAAAATAAAATGCATTGATTTTAATACACTACAGGGTGGTACAGGGTGCCATAGACCAGTACATTCACAGGCAGTAACTATACAGACAGGTTGAAGGTATTACAGCAAAGGATCGTTCTGCTGGTGGTGGAGGTGGAAAGCGAGTGAATGGGGGTTGTTATTCTGGTATGCGCCATATATAGGGGCTGATGTAGTGCGGCATGTTGTTGGTGTCAAATGTTGTTCAAAGATCTGTCTGAAAATTCTATGTCAGTAAGGATGTGCGTTTGTAAAAATCACTCACTCAGACCACCAACAGAATGTTCCCGCAGCCCCTCCCCCAGATAGTGACGCTGTAACCCAGGGGCATCATCAGAATGGATGTGGAGGATATACATGTGGACTCACATGCAGAGGACACTTCTTGTTCCAGCCGATCCATGTTATTACCCTTGCCATTGTTGTATTTGTTGGCGGACGTGGTATTGGAACTGTAAATCTCCGAATGGTGGCCATATGCTGCCCAGCAGTATGGAAGACGAAATAAGATGAGCCTGTGTAGGATCACACCAAGACCACATATCCGACTTTGAATCTGTCAGAGGGAGGGTGTTGTGCGGTGGGATAGGGAGCAATTGTTACGTTCCATGGACTATTTTTCTTTTCTCTATGCTTACCAATCTGTTCTCATCACATGACTGCTTACCCAACCACTTTCTTGTCATCTGCTTACCTGATACATCACCTGACTTGTTTCTTGCTTACCTGACCGCTTTCTTGTCATCCTAAGAGTGCCAGCTCATTCCTAGGATCGTTGTACTTGTTTTCACTATCTTTAGCTTGCCAGCTCATAACTAGGACCCCTTTCCTAGTTATTTGTCATTCCTACTAACTACTGTACTTGTTTTCCGTCATTACTAGTACAGGTACTAGTAGTATTATTCCTTAGTCATGGTAGCTGCCCTTATGTATATAAGCCAGTCTTATTTCTAGAGTTGGGCCTTAAGCCTGACTTGGTTTAATACCCAAATCTTGTTGCTTCTACTGTGAGACTCTTAAGTCTTTTCCTTCATTTCTTGAGTCATCTCAAAGTCCCTTTTGAGACTCTCCTTTCCTCTTGCTCATCTCCCAGACCCTGGATTAAGTTCCACTTCATCCTTTTACCCCTATGCTTTGCTAAGGGTTAGCAGCCCCTTGCGACTACGCTTTGCCACCACTTGTACTTTTGTGCATGTTGTGCCTTAAGGTTCTTGGACCTTAACACAAGTCAGGCTTTCCTCAGACGTCCTTGAAACACAGGACAAATACCAGTAACACCCTGGTGGCAGTAGTACTTATCAGAACTCTCAATCAAGACAAGAGAGTTTACAGGAGACAACAAGATGATCTCCCAGAACATGTCAAAGGCAAAGCATACTTTGAATTTCATGGAACTGGACACAGAGATACCAGATACTACATCAACCTCCCAAAGAAAACACATGGAGTCATTGAATTTGTCAAAGTAGAAGACGAAGATTACTGGGTAAAACTCCTCTGGAAAAACGACCTGTGGATCACAAACCAAGGAGGAGTACTTCACACCTCAAAGCTTGGCAATTGGAAAGAAACGGACCCTCAGCACCCACATTATATCAACCCAGAACACTTTAGCCCAACACTTCATACTGCTATCAAGCAACCAGAAGAAGAAATCCTTGCAGGAGGAGCTCATCACATCACAACTCTCCAAGGAAGCCATCCGTTCACAGAACAAGCACCTATCCTTCCCCAAATTGAAGCAGCAGTTCACCAAGGAATCCCTATTCCTCTTGATACTACCCCAGCAGGTGCTGTCCAACCCCAGTTATCCATTCAAACCACAGTGGCAGAACAAATCGACACTACTATTATGGGACCAGAAGGACAACAGCAACCTAACATTAACATCATTAACCACAATAGCAATGGCGCACTCAAAGGAAATCCCTCACCTATCTTTGATGGAGACAGATCCAAAAGCAGGACCTTCCTAATTGCCTTCTACCTATGGAGGTTGACCAACAAACATAATGACACTATGAGGAAGCCTTACTCACACATCACCACTCTCCTTTCCTACATGAACGGACCACAAGTAGACTCCTGGAAGGAAGAACAGCTTGACAAACTCATTGAAGAAATAAACGATGGAACCCAAGAAACAGATGAAACACTCTGGGACAGCTTCATAGAAAGTTTCAAACAAGCATACACCAATACAAACCTCAGAGAAGAAGTGTTACGATCCTGGACCCTATCTTTTATTTTCCGCCATTTTTCACCTATTTATTCTGCGCTCTCGGTCACTTGTTTCCCACTCGTTCCCTTACACGCCACTTGGACTGCCACCCAATCACCTGACAAGTCACCTGATGGACCACCTGACCATTCTGCAGTCAGATATCACATGCCATCACTCCGCAGTCTGCAGCATTCCGCAGCATCACTATTTAACCCTTTATGGATTGCCAGCTTATTGCCACGTCATGATGAGACCACCAGCTCATGATGGAGCTATACTTAGAACTGCCAGCTCATAATGAACCTTACTATATGTGACCATATTATTCTGTGACTCCTGTGACCCGTTACTTCTCACTTGTATATAAGCGCCCATACTTTTAGTAGTTAGGCCCTAAGCCTAACTTGGTTTTCAATCCAAGACTTGTAGCTTCCACCCAGGACTCTCAGAGTCAAACAGCCCGAACCTTTAGTCACTTCAAACCTCCCTTTGAAGCTCTCCCCTCTCTACCTCTATCAGAAACACTCAGGAGTCGCCCTTATTATCGGGGACTTACTTATTATACTGTGTAGCCAACTGGTACTGCGCTACTCATGTGATCATTGCCTTAGGAGGACAACCCACTAAGCAATCCTAGTCATCGCCAAAACCAACCTACACATGTCGCGTCTTTAAGGCCCTTGGACCTTAACACAAGTTAGGCTTTCCTATGAACTCTTGAAACACAGAGTTGTTACCACTGTGGTGACCACCCAGACATATACACTCAACAACGAGTTCACACAAATCTTCAGGAGACAACAGGACGATCTCCCAGAGCACGTTAAAGTTAATGCATACTTCGACGATCAAGGACCAGGACATCCTAACACCGGATACTACCTTGATACTGCAAGGAAAACACATGCGCCTATCGAATTCATTGAGGCCAATGACACCTACCACTGGGTTAAACTCCTCTGGAGACAAGATGAGTGGCAAACCAATCAAAGAGGCATATACAACAGCTCGGACGTCGGCTGGTGGATCATATCAGACCCTCAGCACCCCAACCATATCTTTTATGAACAAGAGGCCAGCGTCCCTCTCACTATCGCAGCAGTTACCACAGCACTTTAGCAGCTTCCTACCTGTCCCAACACCCCAGATTATCCAATCATCATGGAAGGACAACAGGAAGAAATTAATGTCGCTACTGGCCAAACCCAGCAAGAAGCGCAGAGGATCAATGTTATCACTAGTCCCTCTAACAGCACTCTCAAAGGAAATCCTCCATTTATATTTGACGGAGACAGGAACAAAACTACCAAGTTCCTACTCAATTGGGACCTATGGAACACAGTAAACCGAGCCAACGATACCATGAAGAAACCCTTCTCCAGAATCGTCACCATGCTCAGTTACATGGACGGCACTTGTGTAGATGCCTGGAAAGGAGAACAACTCCTGAAACTCCAAGAAGCAGCAGACAATAGAATCCAAGAAACAGATGAAGATCTCTGGACCGATTATATGGAATGGTTCAAGAATGCCTTTGTCAATCAGAACCACCAATCCGAAGCTTACCAGGAGTTATGCCAACTCAAACAAGGAGATAGTCTTGACGACTTCTTTGCCAAGTTCAAGCAACTTTCTCATGAAGCAGATGTTCCCCTAGATGACAAGGGAACCATAGAAACCCTCAAGCATGCTATGACTCAAGGACTCACTAGCGCCATCATTAATTCCCCTACCTTCAACCCCACCGCTAAAACTCCTTGGACCTTCAAGGAATGGGAAGAACAGGCCCGCAAATCCCACCTCAAATGGAAGGCGGCAGCTGAGTTCACCCAAAGACATCAGGGACTCTTCCAAACATTCAAACTTGCTCCTAGGCAGGTTAATAACCCAGGAAGAGGCGGCTATGGAAGGAACAACAACTGGAGGAACAAAAATGACCGACGCACCACCTCTCAAGGAGGATATCATATGGACGTTGATGCTACAGTCACCTCAGACATCAATGCCACCACTGGCAGAGGACAACAGCACTCTGAAGCCAAGAAAGCGGAACTCATGAGAAGCAACTCTTGCTTCTACTGCGAAATCAAGGGACACCGAGCCAAGGATTGTCACAAGAAACAAGCTGACCATGGTAACTTCAGCGGTCGTCCCAACAACCCCAGGGAACCTACTAGGGTTCATGCTGCACCCATTATGCCAGATATCCAGAATCTTGATAACCTTGCTGATTACCTGAAGGATAATATGGATTCCTTCAATGAAGAGACTAAGCTGGATTTCATTGGAAAACTTATGCCAAAGGATTTTCCCAAGGCCTGAAACTAGCTGCCTTAGTTAGGGCTTTCCGACTTGATAGTGTGTTTGTAAATAAATCAAATTCAATACAACTCAAAGTTCCAATCACACACTATTGAGGGACGGCAGAAGAAACAATCTTGCTTGACACTGGAGCAACAGAAAACTTTATCGACCAGACAACTGTCAACAAACTTTGCTTAGGAACCAAAAGACTCCCTTATACACAAGCAGTATACAACGTTGATGGGACTATGAACCAAGCTGGGACCATTACTAGAGCATGCGACCTCCTTGTTACTCAGGGCAACAAGAAAGAACGAACAAGATTCTATGTCACAAATCTAGGTCGCGATCGAATGCTCTTTGGCTACCCCTGGTTCAAGAAATTCAATCCAGATATCAACTGGGAGAAAAGCGAACTCAAAGGACCAAAAGTCAAAATTGAAACCCTACTTCATGTGTTAAGGCCTATTGAACCTTAAGGCGCGATGTGCGCAAAGGTGAAATATGTGGCAGTGACGAAGTTATAAGGGTCGTAATTCCCTTTATAACCTAAGTGCTTTGGAAGGTGATAAAAGCGAGAAGGTCGTTAAGACCAATGTCTGGGTGAAGATAAAGAGGAAGGGGAAGTAACTTCAAGGACTTGAAGATTACTTCAAAGAAAGATAAAAGCGAAATGTTTGTTCAAGCAACAAGGACAGAGAATGCAATAGATTGCAAACTAAGTCAGGCTTAAGGCCCAACTCTAGGATATAAGCCCTGCTTATATACAAAAGGGCAGCTACCTGACTAAGCATACAAAAGAAGAGAACAATAGAGTCACAAACAATGAGGGTCACAGAACAATGGAGTCATGAACAATGGTGGTCACAGACTACCATAAGAAGAGAACAATAGGAAATGTACAAAAGGAGGGAACAATGAAGTTCCCAACAAGATGGTTCTGTTGTACAGGTAAGCGGTCATGTGAGTCGAAGTCATGTGATCGTATAAGTACATATCAGTCAAGAAAGAAAAAAAGAAATGTGGGCCAAGTGCCCAGGAGCGTAACATCATGGCACTCTTCGACATGCAAAGACATGGCTCAAACAAAAGAACCAAGACAACAAAGATCTCATCCTTGAGGCACAGGAGTGCGCTCTATGGTCAGGAGTTACCCCTTCAGAAATGATGGGAGGCCCAGTAGAAGTCAATCGCACCCACACAGCAGTTGAAATGGCCCATAAGTATGCATCGGAACATGGGAAGGAGAAAGTTACCCTCCCGGAAGAATTCAAATGTCATACAGCATTATTTTCAGACAAAGAAGCAAACAAGTTCCCACCAGCTCGCGGAGATGGAGACCACAAAATCATACTCATGGACACTGCCCCCACTCACTTCAACTGCAAAGTCTACCCGCTCTCAAGAGATGAGCAGGAAGCGGAGAACAAATTCATCAACGAAAACTTGGAAAAAGGCTACATCACACCCTCGGACTCTCCCTATGGCTTCTCCACCTTCATGGTCCCTAAGAAAGACTCAAAGGAGAAGAGATACATCATTGACTATCGCCCCCTTAATGCAGTCACCTGAAAGGATGTCACCCCACTCCCCAATCTCAAACAGTATATCGAAAACTTGCAAGGAATGGAACTATTTAGCAAGTTTGACATCCGCTGGGGCTACAACAACATCCGCATATGGGAAGGCAATCAATGGAAAGCTGCATTCAAAACATGTTGAGGACTATTTGAACCCAAAGTAATGTTCTTTGGGATGAGTAACTCACCAGCCAGCTTTCAACGATTCATGAACGGTATTCTTGAAGAACTATATGAACACTTTGAGAAGAAAGGCATACACGAAATATGGCGCATCCTCCAAAACTACATAGACGACTGTGGTATAGGCACCCTCCTCAAAGACTTTAAACTACACATCGAAATCATCCACTTCCTATTCGATCTACTTGCACGTCATGGCCTACACCTCAAACTGTCAAAATCCATCTTCATGCAGCCACAAATGGACTTCTTAGGCGTCTGAATCTCAAAAGAAGGAGCAACTGTCAACCCAGCTAAAGTTGCTGGACTTAGGGACTACCCACGCAAACTCAAAGACAAACAACAAGTTTGCGGATTCCTAGGAGTCGCCGGCTACCACTGCATGTTCTGCCCCAACTTCAGTATTATTGCCACACCTCTTACAGCACTTACCAGAAAGGATGTACCATTTGAATGGGGACCCAAGCAAATCGAGGCCCAAGACAAACTTATCACCCTAATCACCAGTGCACCTATCCTAGCCAGACCTAACCCAGACAGACAATTCGAGCTCAAAACCAACGCTTCACAAGTTGGTACAGGAGCAATCCTCTATCAATGAGACCCCCCTATCACCAAACCAGATGGCACCCAGAAACCAGGACCACGACGACTGGTGGGATTCCACTCCCAGAAATTCACACAAACTGAGCAAAACTACCCCATTTACGACTGCAAATTCCTTGGAGTTATAAGAGGACTTCGCTGCTGGTCCCACTTGCTCAAAGGAACAACAATCCCCATCCTAGTGTATACTGACCACGCAAACCTTAGGTACTACAGAGAGCCCCACAAAATTGGGCCATGCATTGCTGGTTACCTACCAGAACGCAAGCAATATAACATCCTACTGGAGTACAAACCTGGGGCTACTAACCAAGCAGACGCACTATCTAGGTGACCTGACTACGAAGGACCAAACGAAATCAACAAAGACATCACTGTATGGCCGGACCAATATTTCTGTGACCAACATACTTCAATCCGCATATTCGACATGGACAGCATAGGCGACAACTTGGACTCAAGAGTCAAATTAGTGCAATATCAAGACCAAAGTTAACTCAAGCAATGGGCACCAGTTCACAACCTATCCTTACTAGATGGCACTCACTGGTACCACGGAATGGCACTTGTTGTCGTGGCAGACAATGACCTTAGGAGGGGAGTAACATCCCTTTTTCACGACCACGAAACCGCTGGACATGCTGGAATCACCAAGACCCTCCAACTTATTTCGCCCTACTACTGGTGGCCTGGAATGAAAATCTTTGTAACTGAGTACATCAAAGGCTGCGCTACCTGCCAAATGACCAAAGTCAACACTCATCCTGCTCATCCCCCTATGTTCCCAATCACTCCAGCTGAAAATGCTCGACCTTTCGAAACTGTTGCCATGGACTTCATCACCAAATTACCCTTATCAGGAGGATATGACACCATCCTCACAATCACCAACACAGATTGCTCAAAAGCATCTGTCTTTATCCCCTGTAACAAAGCAATCGACTCAGAAGGAGTCGCTCTACTCTACCTGAACAATGTTATCCCTCACTACAGCATACCTCACAAGATAATCTCAGACTGTGACATTCGCTTTGTATCCAAGTTCTCAACGGAACTATGTCACATCCTGAATATATGCCAAAACATCAGCACAGCCTATCACCCTCAGACAGATGGAGCCAGCAAATGAACCAACCAAACTCTTGAACAGTACCTTCGTGTATTCTGTAGTACTCAACAGAACAACTGGCACGCTTGGTTACCCCTTGCTCAATATACTAAGAACTCCTGGCCCTCCGCTACAACCAAGAAAACCCCATTCGATCTACTCATTGGTTACACCCCACAAATATATCAGCCAACCAGAAAGATAGACATCCCATCCCTCAAACAACAACTCTTATCCATCAATGAAGCCAGGAAAGCTGCCCAAGAGGCACAATGTAAAGCACAAGAATCCTGGATCAAAGAACATCCACGCCATTCACCATTCCCTGTCAAATCCAAAGTCTGGTTAGAAGGAACAAACCTACAACTTCCAAGTAACATCACACCCAAGTTATCACCAAGAAGATACAGACCTTTTGAGGTAGTCTCCCAAGTATCCAAAGTCACATACAAAATCAAATTACCCCCTACCTGGAAGATCCATGACGTCTTCCATGCATCCCTGCTCATGCCATACAAAGAAACCGATCAACACAGCCCTAACTTCCTGGAACCGCCACCTGACATTCTAGAAGGTGAACCGGAATGGGAAGTCGAGCAGATACTCAAAGAATGACTATTTGGTCGATGGAAAAAGAAGCAATACCTTGTACGCTGGAAAGGATACTCACCAGCTCATAATTCCTGGGTTAACTCTGAGGATCTCCACACTTCGGATCTACTAGCAGACTTTGAAAGTCAAACAAGCAGTATAAGAACCCTTGGAATCTCGGACAACCTTCTCTATCCCCAACTCCCATGTCTTCTGTCAACCATGAACTCCCCAGTACAGGCTTCACTACCTCTACTGTCTTTACCTTGGGTACCGACAATGGAATCATCCTTATCCACATGCACACCGACAACAATCAACTCCACTTCATCGGAACCTTTGTCCAATGGGGACATTTCGACATCCAGTTCCACTGGACCACTTGGCGACCAAGAGAAACCCTTGATGCCATTGACATTGACCACGAAGCAGTTGTGGTCCCAGTTGATAATGAAGAGCCTATCCTTAGGATCCCTGTCGAATATGAAAGATTCCCTTTCGCTTCCCATCCCCCTCAGTATCACCCCCGAAATCCCGCACATCACGTCATCCCCACTAGCACTACTAGCGAAAGTAGCAGTAATAAAACAGCCATTACCCCCGAACAAGTGGAAAACATTCCACTTCACATCACCAATCCCAACCCCCTTACTCCCATTGAAGAAACAGAAAACAACAATCAGTCCGAGCAGTACACCGATACCAGACTCCTCCCCCCAGACCACCTCCTCCACATCGCTCAAGAAGAAACGTAAACAATACATCAAAGACATGGTCCAACTTAGCGATAAGTGGACCCTCCTTAATAATCAATTCAAGAATACTTCAGTCACCAGAATGTTCAGAAAGAAGGACAGCAACACCACCCTTTACCTTTACCACTTTCATCACCGACTCTACAACATGGTCACAAAAGAAATTCTCTTAGCCATCGTGAAAGAAAGAAACCTCCAAAAAAGGACCATCCTCCCCTTCGGTACACTCTCCCCCCATTACCAAACCCTGAAAGATCAAACCTTCCTTACTGGACTCCAAACCCTCCTCAAAAGTCGTAAAAGGACTATGAGGAGCAAGTCACTATCACCTGTGTTCATACCAAGCCCAAGTCCTTCAGAGGGAACAGGAGGACCTACCGTCATTATCCCAGAAGCCCCATCGTCAGCCCTGATCACCACACCACCAATTGTACCAAGAGTACCATCACCACCCCTTGTAAATCTATCACCATTTGTCCCAATGTCCGATTACTCTAACCCACCGCTTGTGGAACCACCCCGAGTTGCATCACCACCACTTCCCCTAGTACCATGGGGATCACATTGACGAGAATACTCATCAATGGAACAATATGAACCGCTGATTCCAATGGATGAAACACCTGATCCAATTAACATACCCCTACCCCCATCATTGCCAACATCAATCCCAGCCACCCAACAGACGGAAAGTATACCATTACCACCTGTTAGGAAAACTGTACCCTCCTCACTCAACCTCATTCCCTGTTACAATCCACCCAGTTTTTCGTTTTACTCCCTACCCCAAGCAACCTCAGGACCCGTCGCACCTCCCGCACCAACCACACAGATCCCTCAGAATATATCCCAACCAATAATACTGCCATCGATACCTCCCAGAGCACGCACGCCCATGCTACCCACTACCTTTAGCCAGGCAATACCAGCGATTCCGATCATGTGGCCTACTCACACGCGCCACCATTCCTCCATGGAACACTTCCCAGAGCCTACACCAATGATCACGAATCCCGCTGCAGATAGCAATGAGGATAGTCCTATGAGGGACCGCAGTCCTAGCCCACCACACATGCCATACCAACCCAGACCATCTGGCTCTAATGTCTATGAGTTAGAAGCCAACGAACAGCCCTCACTGCCATGGAAAGCATGGCTTAGTCAGCCATCCCCACCTACCAGTATAACCCGGCCCATCTCCCCAAGTAGCAAGACCTCAGCACCTAAGCACCAACGTCACGATAATGGGACATACACACCCATTACATCATCAGTCACATCTCCGATATCCCCAACCAGTCCTAGCGCCCAAGCCACTCCTGATTACCAAAGCCTACCAAGTCCCCGGTCCGTGGGATCCGATCAAGATCCAAATACGGAGTCACCTCCTATGCTGCTAGAGTAAGCAGATCTCCATCAAAATGGATTACCAAAAGCAGATGCGTATGTGATCCGATACTCGTTCGCTTACGCGCCCTTCGTATTGTCATCTCCCGGCCCCCGAATTAGAGCGCATCAGCGCATCTATTGTATCTCTGTCCTGACTCATTTCCAGACTCGATATGACTCGTACTTACTGCGCAAATGCGCATTCTCTGACTCCTACTTACTTGACTCATTCCAAGTGATCCCTGTATTAGTTTCGACTCATACTTAGCTATAGTAAGCGTAGCATAGCCTCAGACTCCTCATGTATATAAACCAGCTAGTAGTTACAAGTCAAAGCTCTAAGCTTGACTTGGTTTCCAATCCAAACATCTTGAAAGTCTTCACTCTACCGTTTGACTTCCCTCCCCCCTTTTCATAAATCCCTCTCAGGTCTTTGACGTTGTCAAAGACACTCTAGTCATTGTTACTCGTCACCACCACTTTGTGCAAGTCGCACCTTAAAGGTCCTTGGGCCTTAACATTCCCCTACCATGGGATATGCCGCCTTTCCCAAGACTTACCGTCCAACTGTCACCTCCAGTCGCATCCTCATCACAACTACCCCTTATCGTCTCAATGACCCCTAGTCGCACCACTCCCTTACTACCCAAGCATCCTCTCACAGAGGATGAACCACCAGTCAACAGACCAATGCCTCCAGAATGGAAAAGAGTCCAATCCCTCCCAGTCACAGGGAAGAGAAAGGAACTCTCACCCGAAACAGAACCTTCACCCCTGGTAGCATCATCATCTCAACTACCACAGATTCCACCCATTTGAACTACTCCGTTACCCAAACACCCCCTTACGGAATATGAACCATTGGTCAATAGGGAAGGACCACCTAGTTGGTCAAGCACACAACCATCACCTATTATAGGGAAGCGACAGGAATTACCGCGACATGTTGCGATGCCACTCAAACATGAGCGAAGTGATCCAGAAACTTCACAATCAATGAGTCCTGAAGAACAGCCCACTCCCCCTGATTCCCCAAAATCCTCAGCTGCATCGACACCCTCTAGTTTTGGACTTGCCGACCTTTATAGAACCCCAGTCCAAACAATCATCGAAGTCGAGGACGAACTCATGGAAGAAGGAGAAACATCTGATTCTGATTCTTCAATGGAGGAAGGACAAATTGATGATACAAGACAATCCACTCCTGATAGCATGGATATTGGGATACCTCGTGTACCCTCTGACTGGTTGCACCCCTTTTCACCCTAGGTCGTGTGGTAACGACCACTCTAGGAAGGGCATCATGTTATGATCCTGGACCCTATCTTTTATTTTCCGCCATTTTTCACCCATTTATTCTGCGCTCTCGGTCACTTGTTTCCCACTCGTTCCCTTACGCACCGCTCGGACTGCCACCCAATCACCTGACAAGTCACCTGATGGACCACCTGACCATTCTGCAGTCAGATATCACATTCCATCCCTCCACAGTCTGCAGCATTCCACAGCATCACTATTTAACCCTTTATGGATTGCCAGCTCATTGCCATGTCATGATGAGACCACCAGCTCATGATGGAGCTATACTTAGAACTGCCAGCTCATAATGAACCTTACTATATGTGACCATATTATTCTGTGACTCCTGTGACCCGTTACTTCTCACTTGTATATAAGCGCCCATACTTTTAGTAGTTAGGCCCTAAGCCTAACTTGGTTTTCAATCCAAGACTTGTAGCTTCCACCCAGGACTCTCAGAGTCAAACAGCCCGAACCTTTAGTTGCTTCAAACCTCCCTTTGAAGCTCTCCCCTCTCTACCTCTATCAGAAACACTCAGGAGTCGCCCTTATTATCGGGGACTTACTTATTATACTGTGTAGCCAACTGGTACTGCACTACTCACGTGATCATTGCCTTAGGAGGACAACCCACTAAGCAATCCTAGTCATCGCCAAAACCAACCTACGCACGTCGCATCTTTAAGGCCCTTGGACCTTAACAAGAAGCATACCAAGTGCTATGCAAACTTCACCAGAAGGAAAGCCTAGATGAATTCTTCGCCGACTTCAAAAGGCTAGCCAGAGATGCTAATGTAGCACTCAATGATCATGGCACCATCAAACTCCTGAAAAATGCCCTAGCAGGACCACTCACTTGATCAGTTATCCAACTCCCTGGATACGACGTTAGTGCTGATCCTGGCTGGACTTTCAAGAAATGGGAAACAGAAACCAGAAAACAGCATCTCAAATGGAAAACCAGCATGCAATATACTAAACCAATCGATCAACGATGACAGGCAATGTACAGAGCATTTGGAATCAATCCAAACTGAGGAGGAAATCCTCATGGAGGACATACCAATGGACCAGGACATCGCACCACCTCTCAAGGAGGACATTATATGGATGTTGATGCTGCAAAGACTGGCAGAGGCATACAACACTCCGAAGCAAAGAAAAATGAATTAATGGCAGGAAATCAATGCTTCTACTGTGAAATCTGAGGACATCACGCCAAGGACTGTCGAAAGAAACAAGCAGATTGTTGCAACTATGGAAGTGGAACCAACAATAGCCCTGGCAATAGTAGATCCACCAATTACCCTGGCAAAAGTGAACCCACCACCAACCACGTTGCGCCCGTCGCACCAGACATGACCCCTGGAGATATTTCCAGCTTCTTGAAAGACAACATGGGCTTGCTTGATGAAGATACCAAGCTGAGCATTGTCAAATCACTTATGCTGAAGGATTTTACCGAAGCCCAAAACTAGCTGCCATAGTTAGGGCATTCTGCCTTGATAGTGTGTTTGTAAACAAATCAAATTCAATACAAGTTAAAATTTTGCTATCACACTATCAAGGGAAGGCAGAAGAAATCGCATTACTAGACACCAGAGCTACTGAAAAATTTATCAACCACACCACTGTCACTTGCCTACAACTAGGAACCAAGAAACTCCCCTATAATCGACCTGTTTACAATGTCAATGGAACCCTTAATCGACATGGTATCATCACTCATGCTTGCAATCTACTAGTCACCAAAGGAAATAAGAAAACACAACAACGCTTCTTTGTCACCAACCTTGGACGTGACAGGTTTATCTTGGGATACCCATGGTTCAGGGAATTCCAACCTGACATTGATTGGGCCAATGGCATGCTAAGGGGACCCACAATTCACATGGAAACCCTACTCTTTGGAACCCTTCAACGCGCCAAAACATGGATCAAAAGCAAAGCACCAGAAAACAAAGACCTCATATTAGAAGCACAACAAACTAGGTGCACTCCATGGATGGGAGTTACCCCTTCAGAAATGATGGGAGGCCCAGTGGAGGTCAACCGCACCCATACAGCAGTAGAAATGGCCCACAAGTACACATCAGAACATGGAAAGGAGGAAGTAAAACTCCCCAAAGAATTCAAACATCATACGGCACTATTTTCGAATGAAGAAGCAAACAAATTCCCACCAACTCAAGGAGACGGAGACCACAAAATTGTACTCCTGGACACTGCCCCTACCTGTTTTAATTGTAAAGTCTACCCATTATCACAAGACGAACAAGAAGCGGAAGACAAATTCTTGGATGAAAACTTGGCCAAAGGATATATTGCACCCTTGGACTCCCCATATGGTTTTTCCACATTCATGGTCCCAAAGAAAGACTCAAAGGAGAAATGATATATTATTGACTACTGCCCCCTCAACAACGTCACTTGAAAGGATGTCACCCCACTTCCAAATCTCAAACAGTGCATCGAAAACCTGCAAGGAATGGAATTATTTAGTAAGTTTGACATTCGTTGGGGCTACAACAATATCTGCATCCAAGAAGGCGACCAATGGAAAGCTGCATTCAAGACACGTCGAGGCCTCTTTGAACCAAAAGTTATGTTCTTTGGCATGTCAAATTCCCCCACCAGTTTTCAACGCTTCATGAACGGCATACTGGAAGAATTATACAAACATTTCGAGCAAAAAGGTATCCATGATATCTGACGCATGATACAAAACTACATGGACGACTGTGGTCTTGGCACACTACTCAAAGATATAGCACTCCACATCGAAATCATCCACTACCTATTCGACCTCCTTGCACGCCATGGACTCCACCTCAAACTATCAAAGTCGGTCTTCATGCAACCTCAAATGGACTTTTTGGGTGTTCGAATATCCAAGGATGGAGCCACTATTGACCCAGCCAAAGTTGCAGGCCTCAGGGACTACCCAAGAGAGCTTAAAGACCAACGACAAGTCTGAGGATTCCTAGGGGTTGCTGGCTATCACCACATGTTCTGCGCAAACTTTTCCATTATTGCTGCACCACTTACCAAGCTCACTGGGAAAACTGTACCATTCGAATGGGGCCAAGAGCAGAAGGACACACAAGAAAAACTCATTACCCTCATCACTAATGCACCAGTACTTGTCAAACCAGACCCAAACCGCCAATTTGAACTTGAAACGGACGCATCACAAATTGGCACAGGAGCAATACTCTATCAACATGACCCCCCAACCAAGCATGCTGATGGAACAGAAAAATTAGGCCTATGAAGACCAGTAGGATTCCATTCCCAGAAATTCACCACAACCGAACAAAACTACCCCATATATGATCATGAATTCCTAGGTGTTATGTGTGGTCTACGATGCTGGTCCCACTTACTCAAAGGAACAGCAACCCCAGTCCTGGTATTCACAGACCACAACAACCTACACTACTATAGGGACCCCAGAAAAATTGGTCCACAGGTTGCTAGTTATCTACTGGAAAGGGAACAATACAACATAATCCTAGAATATAAACCTGGTGCAACAAATCATGCAGACACTCTATCTAGACAACCTGACTATGAAGGAATAAACCCTGCCAATGAAGATGTTACTGTCTGGCCTGACAAATACTTCTGTGAAAACCACACCTCAATCCGCATATTCAATATGGATAGTATTGGCAATAATCTAGACAGCAAGGTTAAACTAGTACAATACCCCAATCAACCAAAACTCAAGCAATGGGCACCATTACATAATCTATCCCTACTTGATGGCACTCACTGGTATCATAGGACTGCCCTGGTTGTCATGGCAGACAACAGCCTTAGGAGGGGAGTAATTTCCCTTTTTCACGACCACGTGACTGCTGGACATCCCAGAATTACCAAAACTCTTCAATTAATTGCACCTTACTACTGGTGGCCCAACATGAAGTTCTTCATCACTGAATACATCAAAGGATGCGCTACTTGCCAAATGACCAAAGTCAACACCCATCCTACCTATCCACCTATGTGTCCCATTACCCCCGCAGACAACGCACGACCTTTTGAGACTGTTGCAATGGATTTCATCACTAAACTCCCACAATCAGGTGGTTTTGACACCATTCTCATGATCATGGACACCGATTGCTCCAAAGCGTCTATCTTCATCCCCTGTCACAAGACCATTGACTCAGAAGGAGTTGCATTACTTTACCTCAATCACGTCATTCCCCACTATGGCATTCCCCATAAAATCATCTTGGACCATGACATCCGCTTCATCTCGAAATTCTCAACATCCATCAGAACATCAGCACGGCATATCACCCTCAAACTGATGGGGCAAGTGAAAGAACCAATCAAACCTTAGAACAATATCTCCAAGTATTCTGCGGAACACAACAGAACAACTGGCATGCATGGCTCCCGCTTGCTCAATATACCAAAAACTCATAGCCATCTTCAACTACCAAGAAAACCCCATATGACCTGCTCATCAGATACACCCCCCAAGTACACCAACCCACCAGAAAAACAACCATCCCCTCCCTAGAAGAATGACTCTCATCTATCAAAGAAGCCAGGAAAGCTGCCCAAGAGGCCCAACATAAAGCACAAGAATCCTGGATCAAAGAATGTCTGTGGTTTACACCATTCCCCATGGGATCGAAGGTCTGGTTAGAAGGAACAAATCTAAAATTACCCAGCAACATCACACCCAAGCTTTCCCCAAGGAGATACGGACCTTTTAAGGTAGTCTCCCAAATATCAAAAGTCGCTTACAAACTCAAACTCCCTTCTACTTGGAAAATCCATGACGTCTTTCATGCTTCCCTTCTCACACCCTACAAAGAAACTGACCAACATGGACCGAACTTTCTGGAACCTCCACCGGAGATACTAGACGGTGAACCAGAATGGGAAATCCAGAAAATTCTCAAAGAGAGGTCTTTTGGCTGTTGGAAGAAGAAGCAGTACCTTGTGCGCTGGAAGGACTACTTGCCAGCTCATGATTCATGGGTTAATGCTGAGGATCTCCATGCTCTGGAATTATTATCGGACTTCCAAAATACCTCAAGCAGTATGAGAACCCTTCCCTTCGACAAGTCACCCCCAGCATGTCCAACCAGGCATTCTACACCTTCACCATCGACCCCCCTTTCAATTCGTTCTGTCACCTCTTCAGAGACCTCACCATCTGGCCCAGCCATAAGTTCCACGTCTTCACCCCAGCTGCCCAGAAGACTTTGTCACTGTACAGAATGGTCCACCCCACTCATGCTCACACCCTTGAACACTCCCACTTTTGTAAGGAGCGCTACTGTCCTTACCACCGCTGAATGCCCATCAACTTCACTCAGCCAGACCACTTCAGCTATGTCTATATCAGACCAGGAGGTACCACAGTCCATACACAGCAGTCCATCTATAGTAATGGAGACATCACCCTTTTCTCCATGATTGTCCCCCCCACTGGAGTTACCTACCATTGCTGGACTAGAGGTCGCTGCTACAGCGACAGATACTTACTCCAATCTGAGGATAGCTTTGAGCAGCTTTCTGGGCACATCACAAGGTCAACCACCATCCTTCCCCACCCCCATACTTGGCTGCACTTCACCATCCCCTATCCCAATCCCACCACGTATCTCCCATCAGAGCAAGGACAATACAGCTCAAGCACCATCCCCCTCCCCCTTGTTGACCCTACCCCCAACCCCATTACTCCAACACCAGTACCGTCGCCCTCTGTCACCCCAGCCTAGTGTTCAAAAGTCCGGTCCAGTCCAGTTTTTCAACCCAAATTGGGCTTAACCAAGACTGAGACCAGTCCAAGACCGGTCTGAAATGCCCTTAACCGGACCAGACTGATAAAGACCAGTCTTTATTGGTCTATGTGCGGTCCATGGACCAGTCTTCATGAGTCTAGACCTGTTTTTTCACAGACCACTTATCATGTTGAGAAATCTGCAATAATTCTAAAAAATTACAAAAATATTTATATAAGTGGTCAGAAGTGATTGGGAGCAACTTGGAAGTGATTGGGAGCAACTTAGAAGTGATTGGGAACAACTTGGAAGTGATTGGGAACAACTTGGAAGTGATTGGGAGCAACTTGGAAGTGATTGGGAACAAATTGGAATTGATTGGGAGCAACTTGGAATTGATTGGAAACAACTTGGAATTGATTGGGAGCAACTCAGAAGTGATTGGAAACAACTCGGAATTGATTGGGAGCAACTTGGAAGTGATTGGGAACAACTTGGAATTGATTGGGAACAACTTGGAATTGATTGGGAACAACTTGGAATTGATTGGGAACAACTGGAATTGATTGGGAGCAACTTGGAAGTGATTGGGAACAACTCAGAATTGATTGGGAGCAACTTGGAAGTGATTGGGATCAACTTGAGCAACTCAGAAGCAATAGAGAGTAACTTGGATTGGATCCTTGTGAACTACCAGATGATATAGGGTCTTCTTGGGACAAGTCAGAGTCCACTTGAACTAAACTTACTAAAGTTCTTATTGTTTCAATCATAACTTGTCCAATTCTTGTTTAATTTGGATGTTTTAAGGCTTATTTCAATGGGTAAATGCATAGGGTTGCAGTCCTTTACTAGCTTATGTAATCATTACCTAAAACACCGGTCTAGACCGGTCTAGACCGGTCTTTGTAACAATCTGATAACTGTTAGACCTTAACTGGACTGATCAAAGACTGGAAAAGACTGGACTGGACTGGACTGAAAATTCGGTCTTTTGCAGTTAAGTCCAGTCCAGTTAAGGCTAAATTTTCAGTCCAATGGACTGGACCTTGGAACACTACCCCAGCCGTCCAGCATCCACTCAAACGTAGTCATCGACACACTCCCCAACAGCAAGGTACTCACACTAGCAGGGCAGATCCCCTCTTTGGCAATGGTTCGCCATGTGAGAAAGCAATGCAGGGCCTTGTTGAAATACATGGAGGCTCAGGAACGTATAACTGGGGCTCTTTCAGTGTGGACGGAGGATCTCCTCCCAGCGATCAACATCTTGGGGAACACCAAGCTTGATGACCAGGTTTTCACCACCACCTTCCGTGATTACACCGCCATCGAACACCTTTTCCTTATCCCTCAAATCCTTGACAAAATTGAAGGTTACATGTCAGACAACAATGTTCAAAGTGACAAGCCAGTCAGATTCGCTATGTATAACCCTACTATTTCCCTCTCCTCCACTCCTAGTCCCATCTCCAACATTCCCCAGCTTACCAAGCAGCTCAATGACCCGAATCACCCAGGAGCCAGGTGGAGCAAGTACGACTGCGGTGATATGTGGCAGTACCCCCTTGTCTTCCTCAATGAGTATGGGCAAGATGAAATAGCGCGATACATCACTTTCAGACAAATCAGGGTCGATACTCACATTATAGGAGTTTGCAAACAGGGAGACCCTGAATACTCCATTCCCCTTCATGCACATGCACATCCCTCTCCCAATTTCAACCGTCCTGGGGTCAAGGATTATGACCTCAACATCTTCCACCCCTCTTCTACCTCCCAACTCCTCATCGACAATGCCATCATAGACCTCAAGGACCCTGGTGTTGTTGCTGATGTTTATAGATATCGGGCACATCAGAGTGAACTCAAGGTGGTAAAACGCCAATGAGTTGAGCTTGACAAAAGAGAAAGCAACGCTCAAAGCAAGCTCAGTATGGTGGAACGACATCTCACCTATGCTGCTGTTCGCACTTGGCTTGTCCCTCATCTCAATCACATTCGCCCTCCCTCCACTAACGCTATTCACATTCCCCATATCTTCGTGGCTCAAGGACTGCCCAATGTTGAGAAAGGCAAAGACAGTCTTGAGTGCTGCACTGTCCTAGGCAAGCGGCGTCGAGGAGGCAAGCCCAAGTTCCCCTATTGTCTCAAGTGCAATGAGTCGTGCCCCAACCATGTTGAGGAGGAGTGTCTCCTCTGGAAGACATGTTGCTGGTGTCTTAGCACCCAGCATGTGCACAGTGACTGCCCCATTCCCCACAAGCAGTGCGACACCAAGTTCTGTGCTGTCCCTGCTATTCACCCCAACTTTGGGGATAGGTGCGCTGCTATGTCATCCCCCACTTTGTGTCATGAGTTGGAGTTGGCTTGTGCCGATTATGACAACGACCTCTATCAGTGGGAGGCTTAGGGTCATGTGGTAACGACCACCATAGGAGGAGTGTCATGTTACGTTCCATGGACTATTTTTATTTTCTCTATGCTTACCAATCCATTCTCATCACATGACTGCTTACCCGACCGCTTTCTTGTCATCTGCTTACCTGATACATCACCTGACTCATTTCTTGCTTACCTGACCGCTTTCTTGTCATCCTAAGAGCACCAGCTCATTCCTAGGATCGTTGTACTTGTTTTCACTATCTTTAGCTTGCCAGCTCATAACTAGGACCCCTTTCCTAGTTATTTGTCATTCCTACTAACTACTGTACTTGTTTTCTGTCATTACTAGTACAGGTACTAGTAGTATTATTCCTTAGTCATGGTAGCTGCCCTCATGTATATAAGCCGGTCTTATTTCTAGAGTTGGGCCTTAAGCCTGACTTGGTTTAATACCCAAATCTTGTTGCTTCCACTGTGAGACTCTTGAGTCTTTTCCTTCATTTCTTGAGTCGTCTCAAAGTCCCTTTTGAGACTCTCCTTTCCTCTTGCTCATCTCCCAGACCCTGGATTAAGTTCCACTTCATCCTTTTACCCCCCATGCTTTGCTAAGGGTTAGCAGCCCCTTGCAACTATGCTTTGCCGCCACTCATACTTTTGCGCACATTGTGCCTTAAGGTTCTTGGACCTTAACAGCAATTCTGGAGAGGTGTATTCAAGACTAAGTGAACGATGTCAGCAAGGAATCAAGCACACAATACTTGTGGTAACTGACCCATGCTGCAACTCCTTGTGCTGGGGGTTTGCATCATATTGCAGAAGGTACCAATGTCAGAGAGCATTGCATGCGGGCTGCAAGGTCTTTAGGATACATGAACAACAAAATAGAAATATGCATACATGAAAGTGGCTTTGTTACAAGCAAGAGGACATTGCCTGGCTTCAAATCAAGATGCTGGGTCGTCAACATTGCACAATCTGATTGGTAAGGCAGACTGTGCGCACCAAAAGCCTGAGCCCAGCTCTGACGCTGCCAAAAATACCAGGCACCTCCTCAGTGCTAAGCAAAGTGCACAGTCCTCCATGTATTGCCATTGTTATTGTTGAATTTGGTGTGTAGTGCCTGCTTCTCAGAAGGCACGGCACATTGCATTGCACAGGGGGGGACGGACTAGGCCAAAGCCAACTGGACCACATGGGAGATATGCATAGATGATGGTGCAGAGGGAGACGGACAAAAAAAAAGTCTGTCTTGCCCCAATCTTTTAAGAGCAGTTGGGGCAAATCCTAAAAAGGGTTGAGACTTTCTTAATTTGACAGTAAACAAAACATCTGCATTGGGAGACTCACCTGTCTTCCTTGGGACCCCTGGAGACCTTGAACGCTTTTGGCTTGCATGCATGATCATGAAAACCGATATGAGGTGTTAAGGCCTATTGAACCTTAAGGCACAACGTGCGCAAAGGTGAGATATGCGGCAGTGATGAAGTTACAAGGGTTGTAATTCCCTTAGTAACTTGAAGTGCTTTGGAAGGTAATAAAAGCGAGAGGGTTGCTAAGACCAATGTCTGGGTAGAGGTAAAGAGGAATGGGAAGTATCTTCAAGGATTTGAAGATAATTCTAAAGAAGTGAAAAGGGGAAATGGCTTGTCAAGCAACAAGGACTTTGAATGCAATAGATTGCAAACTAAGTCAGGCTTAAGGCCCAACTCTAAGATATAAGCCCAGCTTATATACAACAGGGCAGCTACCTGACTAAGTGTACAAATGAGGAGAACAATGGAGTCACAGACAATAGATGTCATGGAACAATGGGGTCACGAACAATGGTGGTCACAGACTACCATAAGGGGAGAACAATAAGAAACATACAAAAGGAGGGAACAATGGGGTTCCTGGTGAAGTGGCTCTGGTGTACAGGTAATCAGTCATGTGAGTCAAGATGTTAAGGTCCAAGGGCCTTAAAGATGCGATGTGTGTGGGTGGGTTTGGTGATAACTGGGATTGCTCAGTGGGTTGTCCTCCTGAGGCAATAATCACGTGAGTAGCGTGGTACCGGTTGGCTACACAGTATAACAAGTAAGTCCCCGATGATAAGGGCAACTTCTGAGTGTTCTGATAGAAGTAGAGAGGGGAGAGCTTCAAAGGGGGCTTTGAAGCGACTGAGGGTTTGTGTTACGTTCTTGGGGCTCTAATTTTCATTTTCCTTCTGCTTACTAATACTCTCCCATCACATGACCTGTTCCCACCCCCTTTTCATCACATGACCTTATCACCTGACCGCTTACCTATCATTCTTACCATGTGATTTCCTTTGGCTATGCACATGACTCACACTGACTCCAACCTAGTAGCATGTATCCTAGGACTCCCGCATGAGTCAGTTCGACTCTGAATGACTCCATACTTTGTACGATGACTCCTTACTAGTACGGGTACTAGTAGTATTAGGCTCGAGTCATGGCAGCTGCCCAGATGTATATAAGTCAACCTTATATCCTAGAGTTGGGCCTTAAGCCTGACTTGGTTTAATCCCAAGTGTTGTAGCTTCCACAGCGCCTTCAGTTTTCGCCCGCATCCCTTCTAAGTCGTCTCGAACATCGTCGAGACTCTTCTCTACATCTTTCATTATCATCACTAGTGTCTTGCACATGTGCAGACCCATCATACCAGTGCATCCAAGGGCCAGTGCTCGCTACCTGCGATCCCTTGAAGTACAAGTCCCGCTGCCGTTATACAAACCCATGCATGTCGCACCTTAGGGTCCTTGGCCCTTAACAGTTTGGGCTGTTGACTCTGAGAGTCCTGGGTGGAAGCTACAAGTCTTGGATTGAAAACCAAGTTAGGCTTAGGGCCTAACCACTAAAAGTATGGGTGCTTATATACAAGTGAGAAGTAACGGGTCACAGGAATCACAGAATAATAAGGTCACATATAGTAAGGTTCATCATGAGCTGGCAATGAGCTGGCAATCCTAAGTATAGCTCCATCATGAGCTGGCAGTCTCAGAATAGCACATCATGAGCTGGCAGTCCATAACGGGTTAAATGGTGATACTGCAGAGTGCTGCGGACTGCAGAGTGATGGCATGTGATATCTGACTGCAGAATGGTCAGGTGATCCATCAGGTGACTTGTCAGGTGATTTGGTGATGGTCCAAGCGGCACGTGAGGGAACAAGTGGGGAATGAGTGACCAAGAGCACAGAATAAATGGGTAGAAAATGGCAGAAAATGAAAATAGAGGTCAGGATCATAACACGAGATCATGTGATTGTATAAGTACATATTGGTCAAGAAAAGAAAAGAAAAATGTGGGCCAAGTGCCCAAGAACATAACATGAGGGAAGACAAACCCCAAGGCCTCAGGGCCCAGGCATTGATGCACAAGAGCGAAGGCAAGTGCTATCAGTTGTAGACACCACACCTGTACTGGCCAAGAGCACTGCTGGCATCAGACCTGCTGGTAAGGCTGAGAGCTATGGCCGCTAAGTCTGAGGCACTGGTGCTGGGCTTGCCCTCTTCACCAAGTATGCACACTGCGCAAGAGTTGAAGTGCACAATATTGAACAATATGCGCCATATCCTGGGGTCGAAGATGGTTGCTCCAACAGCGTAGCTGGGGGTTCATAATGGCGTAAGGCTTGAGGCAACAGGCATGCAAACAAATAGGGAATGAAAGTGGGCTATATTCTTGCCTGCCTTGGCTGGAGCCAGGCAAGGCAGGTTATGTACATGTGTGCTAGACACAAGGCGATATCCTAGAGTAAAAGTAGAATAAACAAATGTACGAAAGAGTCCTGAATAACTCTATACACAGTAAGTCCGTCTCCAGCAAGGGTATGGTCCTGAACAGGAACCCAAACTGCAAGTTGTTGTGCACATTGTGTGATGTTGGAATGATGGCACACACCTATGGCGCTGCCAGTGAGTAGGTGATTCGCATTGTGTTGGTGGCAGGTGACATGTGACAAAAGGCAGCTTGAGGGCGAAAGGCAAGGCAAGGTGGAGCAAGCAGTGAGGGCTTTGTGTCTTTTTTTTTTTTTTAGAATCCATTTATTGTCCACTAAATACAATCTGTCTACCGCGCTCACAGCAATCTACCTAAGGTACAAAGAGACCTCATATAAGAGAAAAGTAAGTGGGAGAACAGGCCACTTGGGGAACAGTGCCCCATGTAGGACTTCGGGAACGTGATGTAATGACTGGAATGATGAGTGAATGGATGACGGGTTATGTGTGACTCTGCTTGGCTCACTATACGAGACCCCTGAACCCTAGTTGCCCCAAGGGCACACCTGAGAAAAGATAAAGTTGACATACAAGACATTGGCCTGTAGGGAAGCCACTTGAGGAGAGCCAATGCTTGGCAGCGCATGTGCTTCGAATGCCGCAATGCCCATCTACTAGGTGTCGAAAGGTCGGGGTGGTCTGGTCTTACGGGATGATTTGCGTGTGGGTTGGCCTGACTGCGGAGGTGGTGTGCTTGCTGTCTCGAACGGTGGCTCTGGCTGTGTGAGTAGGTGGTCGACGTTCTCATCATCGTCGAAGTCACTGGTATTGGTATGCTGACCAGCGGTAGGTTTGGAGTTGTCTTTGCAGTTTTTCTGGTGGTACTTCCATTTGACGACTGACACTCTGTTGCCAAGGGCATAGAGGTATCATTCAGCCAGTATCACCTTCAGCTTGCCACCGTCTGGGTCCTCAAATTCCACTGAGAGGGAGGAGACGGCGCCTGGTAGGTAGGAGGATGGTGGGCGGACCCAGCTGGGTTTCTGCATGATGGAGAGGGTTGCATAGGAGGGGTTCGATGCTGCTAGTGCCGCATGGCACTCATCTGGGGTGAGGGGGGACCTTTCGTTGGACGTGCCTGTTGGGACGCCATTGATGAGAATTTTGGACCATTTTGTATTGGGCCTTGGTTGTGGAGGGGAGGAGTTGGTAGGCAGGGAGAGAAGGTGCGGGAGGGAGATGCTGATATGGGGGGCAGCTAGTTGGAGCATGTGTGGAGTTGTGGCTAGACCCCCAGTGATGACTAAGTTGCCCTTGGCTGTCCACCTGATGGTGACCAGCTGGACTTGTGGGGGGGTTACTGCGGCGAGTTCCTTGTTAAGGGCATGACATAATATCTCCAGTTTTACCTGGCCTTCTTTGCCAATGCCAAGTTGCGCCAAGTCCACCAACAGACTGGGGTTGGGGGGCCTGGCTCCAGCTATTGCTGAGAATGTGTGAGGGGGGGCTGAGGGGGGTGCAGATGACTTTTGCTTACTTTTGCTTGCCTTCATGTCCTTGTTGGAGGAAGGGGGGGGGAGCCTTTTTCAAGGCCTCAACTGCCTTAGACAGCTGCTGGAGGGATTCCTGGATCTTCTGGAGGTCCAGATTGGGGGAAGTGTCGACATCAGCCTGGGCAGGGGCATTGCCTTGGCCTATGAGCTCTTTGATGATTGGGTGTGAGATGAAGGTGAGGAGGTGTGGCTTTACTTTAGCCAACCGAATGTCTGGTGAGGTGCGGATAATCATGTGCAGGATATTTTCAAAGGCCTGGGAAGGCCTGGGAACATTGGACATGGTGGTGGTATGAGATCAAGAGCGGTCAGGCTTTGTGTCATGTTGCATGGACGTCCCAGAGGCGTCACCTTACACTGGGCTGAGCTCACTGGATGTTGGAAGGCCTCACTGGTCTGGGATTACTATCCATGGAGACTGCCGACCCCTTGGAACACCCAATGAACGCATCATTACTATGCAAGGGGGAGATAGAAGCACAGTTCCCTTATATTGATAGGTAGTACCATACAAGATAGTGAATATTCTTGCATTCCTCACTGTGTAACGGCAAACCTTGCAAAAGACTTATAAGATGGGTAATAATATTATATTTGCGATACAAAGGTTAACTATCCTTGCATACATTAACTACTTTTGAAACTTTTGCTGATGTGCTGGCCTATCCTCTTAAGAGTTCAACCCCAGCGGGAAATGCGTCTCACAAGGTCAAATGATATCAAATCATGTAGAATATTTTACCTGGTTTGATATGATTATAGAAATGAGAGTTTCCTTCTATAAAAATCAAATCATATAGAACC
>Ga0307510_10000850_pt1 | contig 32035 bp, 41 predicted proteins | sample 12_EM_MG_FD_207224 | JGI IMG/M metagenome (GOLD analysis project Ga0307510, IMG submission 207224) | Populus trichocarpa ectomycorrhiza microbial communities from riparian zone in the Pacific Northwest, United States - 12_EM | ecosystem: Host-associated > Plants > Roots > Unclassified | place... | reverse complement strand
CCGGCGATTTGGCAAGAGAAGCTCTCGCAGCGACATTCAACCCAATCCACGCTTAATGGCGTACCCGTTGCTGACACCGCCTCAGTCCACTCGGAAGCGACAGCAGTTCAGAAAGGAGATCCAGAAAAGGGAAAGGATATGTTTTTAGTCGAATGGGACGGACCCACCGATCCAGATGTGAGTTGTTGTCGTGTGGATGCTCATACAGACCGGTAACACCTACTTACGCGCCTTTGTAACTTGTAGAATCCACAGAACTGGTCGAGTGCGAAGAAGACATGGGTCATGTTCCAGACGTGCCTTTTGACATTCACTATTTACGTCGGTTCTGCCATTTACACTGCTGGGATCCCCTACATCTCTGAAGAATTCCACGTGAGCACTGTCGCCGCGACCGTTGGGCTCACCGTCTTCGTCGCCGGTTACGGACTTGGTCAGTAGTAGTTCAGCCCTTCCGTTTCGTTTGTCTAAAAGCTTATCAACAACCTGTCGCCAGGTCCGATGGTTTGGGCACCCATGAGCGAAGTCCCGCAGATCGGCCGCATGCCAATCTACATCCTCACACTCGCCGCATTCGTCCTACTGCAGGTCCCGACCGCGCTGGCGACCAACTACGGCATGCTGATGGCCTTCCGCTTCCTCACGGGATTCTTCGGCTCTCCGATCCTCGCCACGGGCGGCGCGACCGTCGCGGACCTGTACACCCCCAAGAAGCGCGCGTACGGGATGACGGTCTGGGCTGTCTTCGCCGCGTCGGCGCCGAGCCTGGGCCCGCTGCTCGGGAGCTTCTCGGCGCGCTTCGAGGGCTGGCGCTGGACGATCTGGGAGCTGATGTGGCTCTCGGGCGCGACGCTCGTCCTGCTCTTCTTCTTCTTCCCCGAGACCTCCGCATCTAACATCCTCTACCGCCGCGCGCGCCGTCTGCGCAAGGCCACGGGCAACCCCTCGATCATGTCCGCCTCCGAGGTTGCCGCGGCTGCCATGTCCCCGCGCGACCTTGCCGTCGACGTCCTCGTGCGCCCCTTTGCGCTCAACTTTCAAGAGCCGATCGTGTTCGCGCTCAACGTCTACATCGGCCTCATCTACGCCCTCCTCTACATCTGGTTCGAGTCCTTCCCCATTGTCTTTCTCGGTATCTACCACTGGCGCGAGCAACTCCTCGGCCTGTCGTTCCTCGGCCTCTTCGTCGGCGCGTTCGTCGTCATGCCCCCCTTCTTCGCGTACCTGTATTACGTACAGGAACCCAAGTATAACGACAAGGGTGAGCTCAAGCCAGAGGAACGCATGCCCGTCGCCATCGTCGGCGCGTTGCTCGTCCCCATATGTCTCTTCTGGTTCGGATGGACATCCCGCGAGGGCGTGCACTGGATCGTGCCCATAATCGGCTCAAGCCTCTTCAGCGTCGCCGCGCTCCTCCTCTTCGTGAGTTCCCCTCTTACTCACTCACTTCAGTCACATAGACGCCTAATGGTTTCTTCCAACGAACCAACAGAACGTCGTCCTGAACTACCTCGCGGACGCATATCCCACCTACGCCGCGAGTGTCCTAGCCGGAAACGACTTTATCCGTTCCATGTTCGGCGCCGGATTCCCCCTCTTTGCCGGAGCCATGTATCGCAACCTCGGGGTCGACTGGGCGAGCACCCTCCTCGCTCTCCTCGCCTGCGCGTTCGTGCCCATTCCCATCCTCCTGTACAAGTACGGCGAACGCATCCGCATGGCTAGCAAGCGCGCGCGCCATGACTTTGAATAGACGGGTGATGATGTTTTGTCGATTCGGTTTGCTGCCTAGACCTTGGACTCCTCGTCTCGTTGACATTACATTACAAGTGTTTTTTAACATCATAAATACCCTATATCCGCAACTGTTTGTATTGGTACCTATTCACTTACACACCTATCATACAACCTACTAGTAGACACCCTACATGAACACTTGTGTTTTCCACATGCTAATTACTAGCTAGAGTCTACTTACTCTTTCATTAATATCTCTGATTTCGAAAATCATTCCATCGATTTGCTCGGGCCATTTCGACACCAAGGAGAAGGAAGACGGCAACGATGTAACGAACACCTAGTCGATCAATACTCGGAAATGCTTACTTGGCGAGTAAGGACAACAACCTCACTGACGGTTCCAGTCAGCGGCCTTGTCATTTTAGGAATTGGAGTACCAGTCTTTTCCGCGGTGACAATAGCGAAGTTCTCGTACCCAGCCGTGTAAAATGTCGTCCTTTGTTAAGGCTTTGTAACGAACCATCCGGCTCAACACTGTTGTCGCACAGTGACAGAACTGACTCGGAGTCGGACCGTGCTTACCCCACACACAAAATATTGCTGACAGGTCCTTGATATAACGTTAACGTAATCCGCGTTCAGAGCCGTGATCGACCCCCATCGATTTTTGACTTTCCCCAAGACCTCGGTTGTGCAAGTCATGCGATGGCGGCAGGGAGTTTGACCTACTATACGACTGGGTCTCCATCCTTACCTACTAGGGTTCAAGCTTCAAGCCTGGAAGACGCCCTGAGGCACGACAAACCCAGCGCCTACTTTCCTGGCTTGCGGTCTAATGACTAAATGTGGCGCCAACTGAACATGTGGATAGTAAGCCCAGACCGTCAGCTGGGGCTGGGTAACACAGTATCCTCACTTAACCGCATATGATCCTCCGTTTTCCCCTGGTATCAAGCGCAGGAGAAGGCTCTCTGGCCAGAGCCTTTTCCTGGATCGGGAGGTTTTCTCGTTGTCGATACGAAATGTCCGTGAGCAGGCACGGCCAAAGCGGAGAGGCTCTCGATCTCGCAACTCTTTTGTCAAGGATGGCCGTATCATCTTTTTTCGAGAAAATTATGTTCCTCCTTGATTCTTGCTACGCTCGCTTCCAAGTTCCCACACAATCCGAGCTTCTATTGTCCCACTTCCTCTGGTGTTCCCGCAACTTTCCACAGAGTGATGAGACCTTGTCTTTCTTGGGTCTTACTCCATTCTTTTTCAAGGTTGGGCCTTTAATTTTCGCACTATCTTCCAGCGAGCGCTTCGCCTATCCGCACTTTATGACCCTGTAAGTCCGAGTCCTTAACCTGGATTACGGGTGAGTTATCTATCCTATTTCCCCTTGCCTATTTCTTGTTCCTTAAGAGATACGAGCAGAATCTAGATTCTGCGCGTCCTTCTGTTCAGGAGGCACCACTTTTCTTTTTAGGATACCGTGCACTCCGTGGTGATGTACGTTACACATACGACCCCATGGCTCTGTTGTCGTGTGTACAGGAGTCATGCGAGCTTTGGGAGCTTATAGCTCAGTTGATCTGCTCGGCAGCAGGCACTTCAACGGACAAAGCTCATATTGGGGCTTTCCGCCCCCTTCCGGTTTCTGCGTGGCGTTCAGGCATCAAACACGAGGCGTGCTTACTTATGAAAACCATTATGCCGTGCGAGCCTATCGTGATGGGACATGGTCACTCTCCGCAAAGCGTACAATAAAGGCAATTGAAAGGTACACCAGGACAAACTTCGGTGCCTCTTTACCAAGCAACAAACCACAGCGATTCTCTTACAGGACGAAAATAGACAAATAGACGGTACACAATTTCGACGACGACTGCTCTCTGTCACATTTACGCAACGGGGAGGTTGTCGAGGACGGGAGTCGGGTTCCAGTCAGGATATAGATCGTTGTCGGTGCGTGGGAATGGTCCTGCAGTAGCCCAGAACTTGTGTAGAACAGCAGGGAAGTTCTGAGGGTTAGCGGCGATTCTTGCATCAACGTCGGAAATGGGGACATGAGTGACGTCAACCTTCTTCCCAGTCTTTGCTTCATATGCTTTGAATATTTCGTTGAACGACTGTTTCAGAACGCCCCAGTCACGCACTGCTGATTATAATGTAGGATTCCGAAATTTGGGCGTACCTTATGGTCTCCCTCGATGGCGAAGGACCTGTTCTTCAGTTGATCGGGGGGGAGTCGCGTCAAAACGTAGGAAAGATATCGCGCAATATCGGTCCTTGAGGTGAACGAAATCCCTTTGTTGCCATCACCGGCAACTTCCACTTTCCCGCTCTTGACATCGAGGTCCAGGAACCTTTGGTCTGTGGTCTTAACTTCGACGTACGAGTGAAGAAAGAGGTGACGACAGACGCACGGTTCCCAAATGAAATCCGCGAACGGGCCAGTGTAGAAGACCGCGTATGGGACACCCAGCCTTTTCAGCTGGGTCTGAATGCCAGCCTTCGCCCCAAACATCCCCTCCGTCTCTCCCTCCGTTATGTTTCCGAAATCCGAGGGAATGAACAACTTGACCCCGACTTCCTTTGCGGCCTCTGCGATCTTTCCTTGAACGTCGAGGGCCTCTCCCGAGATCGTGCTGATTACGACATCTACGCCCGACAGTGCGCTCTTGATGGATTCGGGATTGGAATAGTCAACCCGGGTCACCTTGGCGTCACCTTCGACCGTGGTTTTGGAGCCCTGCCCGCAGAAAAGTCGGTCGATGGGTACACGTCTCGCGTGCCAGTTTGATGAATCGTTACTACTTACCTGACGAGTAAGGACGATCACTTCGTTGACAGCTCCGGCAGCCTTCTCCTTCAGGAACTGGCGGATGACGAAGTTACCAAGCGTGCCGGCTCCAACGATGGCGAAGTTCTTGTATCCAGACATGTCCTTGCTACTTGGGGGCCATCCATGCTTCGCCCTTATTTATGCGTTTCTTGCTCCCATGGGCGGCACCCATTTCGACCACATCTGTCGTCGCGCTTACCAAGCCGCTCATATAAGAAGGGACGACTTGCCTTAAGACTTAAGAAAAGGACCTACCGCGTGGTCCGATCGTGAGAATTGCGGAATGCGTTCGCATTGGCCAATGGGAGAAACATGATCAGTCATCAATGCATCAGCTTCTATGTAACTGAGCAAGCAATATAAAATATAACCAACTAAGCCAGGGCGCATGCTTGTGTCAGAGCGCCTGGCCTTGGGTTGACTCCACTTGATACGCAATAGCTTTGTGATGACGTATCTACTAGGTATTTATATACTTCCGCGCGTCGCAGGGGGCCCACAAGGAAGCAGATGAAATGAACTTGCCGCCTTGCAGCGACTGCACCTCATCAATGGGGCATTGATGTTACTATACATGCTTTTACGATAACACATTATAATCACAACTTCCATGAGTCTCAAGAAACATCACCACCCATTCTCCGGTACCCCCGCTATTTCCCTGTTTATTGACCCTTGATCTTTTCTTTACAAACCTGGCTAATGTGATATTCAAGACGAAGTACGAAATCATGTTTAAGTGGCCTGACGCTTAAATCTTGCACCGTGAAATGGTTTTGGGATCGGCTTGCACACCACACAAACTACCACTGCGGTTGCGCAGACCTTGTGATCAACATGGCGATCAATGCATATCCAACCATAACGGGAGGTGCGACGACACAATACGACCAGAAAATGGTGCGGCCTATCAGTCGTTCGTACGCGTCACTCGTAACTTGTGTGATCTAGAGGCAGAGAAGTACAGTCAAAGATACAAGACCTCGGTGAAAAGAAGCCCATACCTGGCCCAACGTCACGGCAGGGGGAGATGCCAGCAGAAGCACCATGCTGAGTATAAAGACCGGACTGGCGTAGGCACACAGTAAGTTGCGGATATTACGATGGCAAACGGTAAGAACTTACTCTTGAAACACACCCGGTGAACCTCGGTGCGCGCCGAGGACAACGAGTGGAAGGAATAATAAGGGTACGATAAACATACGCCCAAGGATTACTACGAAGATGGTCTTCCCTTCACCTCTGCTCCCAGGACGCGTCCCGTGCGATTCTAGGCGAATGGACCCGTTCTGACTCTCAGAATGGGGGCAGAAAAATTTGCGCAATCGACTCGAGAACGACGCTCGCTGCCCACCGACGGATGCATCAGATGACAGTTGTGCAGATCTGCCTGCAGGCGTGTAGAAGTATGCACCGAGCACGACAAGCGTCAATGGGATCGAGCAGTCGCCTGCCTGGTCGATGGCGCCGCGAACTGGTCGTAGAAACCCATTGAAAAGGCGCTGTATGGGTTGGTTGAGCGCAATCGCGATGGACATGACCGCTGCCCAGAGAGGTGGCGTCATAAAAGTTGTCGTTCTTCTCCAGATCGTGCCTCCTACTCGTATCACACGCTGTATGAATGTGGGCGCTGGGAGAGACCATGCTGGCACCGGAACGTCTTCATGTTCAGGACCTCCGTCGGAATTAGATATGGGAGTGTCCCCAGGATCAGAACATTGGGGATTCGTCGATATATATGAGGTATAGGGTGAGGGCTGCAGAACAGGTACAGGATGGATGTGGTCTCCGTTACGCCGAGAACGATCAAGGACCGGTTCGCCGTGACGACCCTCGCGCCATACGCTTTCTATATTTGGGATGCCATCGGTTAGTGGGCTAACTTCACCGTCAAGCACCGTGGTATGTTCGATGTCGTCTGGAGGGACGGCCTTAGCGAGTAATCGAACACCATAACTCCAGCGAATCTATCTGTCCGTGGTGGGTGTTAAAACAATCTATAATAAAATGAGCTCACCAACTGACCCACAGTACCACAGAGCAAAAGATAGGTAAGTGCACGTCCGGTGATGGAATCGACAGTATCATCTTGGTCCCATTCAAGCCCTGGCACTGACAATGCGAGAGCTTGAAGAAGCGCGACTGGGAGGGAATTCGAGTTCATGATCATGGTAGCGCCCATAGCGAAATTTCTTGAAGAGATATTGGGCGACTTTGACAGGGAGACATGATGAAAATGAAGCATACCTTTGTCTGGGATTCAGCCCGAAAACAAAACCAAGTAGCCATCCCATCATCAACGAAACGCCACTGAGGAGGATGAAAAATATGGGGATGATCCACAGTTCCTGAAGAGTGTCTATAAAAGGTAAGTTGCAAGTCGGTCTAGTGAGAGTCAACATACCTGATGAAAGGGAAAAGGCAACCTTAGAGAATAGGAGACATGGCGTGAAGAAATTCACGTTTATGACGTTTAGTTTCTTAAAGGAGTATAAGGATAAGAGATGAGATCACAAACACAGCGGTCTTACTCTTTGCGTTGCCTTGTCTAGAAACCCCCGCAAAGTGAGAACATATCCAGCAACGGACACAAGAATAACCTGGACAATGGACTAGGGAGATGATAGTCAGTCAAGCGGTAGACGGAACGAGCTGAATTCTGTGCTTGCACTGGAAACGGTCTGAAAGAGCAGCCATATGGGTGTTCCACCTGCGGTTGGGGGAGACATGGTAAAATCAAGACCAGAGATAAGAAGATAACGCCAGACTCAAGAGTCGAAGTCGCCGAGGCGTGGCGTGGGGATACAGTCCTCTGGGGACTGGGTTTCTCACGGTCCCTTTGGAATGTCGAAACGGGGGTCTCATCCCCTGGGACACCACGACATGCAGTTAATATGCGACGCGAAAGTGAACGCGTGAGCGCGGAGCTCAAAAGAAGGGACAAGGACAAGTCAACCAAACCAGCGATGACGTCATCGTCCCGTTGCAAATTGCAACATGGCACATGTTTTAGGACCAACAACAGCGACAATGATCCAGTTCCCGGAGCTTCGGTCTCCTCAATGCTACAGCTCCATTATAAGCTTGCGTGCAAGGGGTATCAAGCTGCGTCCTGGGCGTATCATGGCATACCAAGTCACGTGGTGGTCTTCTCTTCTCTTTCGTTCGCGTATTATGGTATCAGATCTATATCATGATATCAGAATCAGAAACTCTATTAGGCGAGCATCTTCAAGGCGAGCATCTTCAAGAGCGCTTCGTGAATACTGTGTCTGAATCGATTACCCATATGCTCGTATAGTTTATTAAGGTTTCAAGAAATGTTTTTCGTGCAGTGGCCTAACCCACTCCTCGCCGCAGTGCAGCCTGGGACATACTCGCGCTGGGGTGTTCCACCAAGATGAGGATACCGGCGCGGGGTGAGGGGTGACAGGTGATTCTTCTCCTTCAGGAATTGGCGGATGACGAAGTTACCAAGCCTGCCGGCTCCAACGATGGCGAAGTTCTTGTATCCAGACGTGTCCTCGGACTCCTTCAAGTTGCTACTTGGGGCCATCCATGCTTCGCCCTCTATTTATGCGTTTCTTGCTCCCATGGGCAGCACCCATTTCAGCCACATTTGTCGTCGCGCTTGCCAAGCCGCTCATATAAGAAGGAATAGCTTTTACGAAAGGGACCTAGCACCGCTTGGTCCGATCGTGAGAATTGCAATGGGAGAAACAGGATCAATATTAATCATCAACTTCCATGTAAATGAGCAACATGACCAACTAGGGTTGTGTTGACCCCGAATAGGTTTGTAATGACGTGTGTACTGGGTATCTAAATCCTTCCTCGTGTCGCACGGGGCCCAAAAGGAAGCAGAATGAAATCACCTTGCCGTCTTGTAGCGAATTCACCTCACTAATGGCTAATGGGGCATTGATTTTACTATACATGCTTTACGATGGTACATTACAATTACAAGTTCCTTGGGTCTCAATAAAAATTCCTACTCATTCTTCAGTGCTCCCTTGCTATTTCCCCGTATATTGACCCTTGACTCTTTTCATACATATCTGGCTAATGAGCTATTCAAGACGAAGTATGAAATCATGTTTAAGCGGCCTGACGCTTAGCTCACGCATCGTGGAATGGTTATGTGGGCTCGGGCTTGCACATCACTACAGGCTATCATCGCGGCCGCGCAGACCCAGTTGACGACATTCATAGCCTCGTAATCAACATTGCGATCAATGCATATCCCACCGTAACGGGAGGTGCGACGAGACAATACGACCAGAAAGTTGTGCGACTTATCAGTCGTTCAAACGCGTCACTGGTAACTTGTGTGATCTAAAGGCAGAGAAGTACAGTCAAAGGTGTAGGACCTCGGTGAAAGAAGTTCATACCTGGGCCAACGTCAAGGCAGGGGGAGATGCCAGCAGAAGGACCATGCTAAGTATAAAGACCGGACTGGCGTAGGCACACCGTGAGTTGCGGATATGACGAGGACGGGCGGTAAGAACGTACTCTTGAAACACAGCCGGTGAACCTCGGAGCGCGCCGAGGACAACGAGTGGAAGGAGTAATAAGGGGACGATAAACATACGCGCCAATATTGCTACGAAGATGGTCTTCCCTTCACCTCTGTTACCAAGACGCGTCCCGTGCGATTCCAGGCGAATGGCTCCCTTCTGACTCTCGGAATGGGGGCAGAAAATCTTGCGCAATCGACCCGAGACTGACGCTCGCTGCCAATCGACGGGTGTATCAGAGGACAGTTGTGCTGACCTGTCTGCAGGCGTGTGGAAGTATGCACCGAGCACAACAAGCGTTATGGGGATCGAACAGTCGTCTGCCTGGTTGATGGCGCCGCGAACTGGTCGTAGAAACCCATTGAAAAGGTGCTGTAAGGGTTGGTTGAGCGCAATCGCGATGGATATAACCGATGCCCAGAGAGGTGGCGTCATAAAGACTGTCGTTCTTTTCCAGATCGTGCCTCCTGGTCGTATCACACGCTGTACGAATGTGGGCACCGGGAGAGATCATGCTGGCACCGGGACGTCTTCATGTTCAGAACCCCCATCGGAAATAGATATGGGAGTATCCCCAGCATCAGAACATTGGGGAATCGTCGACATGTAGGAGGTATAGGGCGAGGGCTGCAGAACAGGTACAGGATGACTGTTGTTTTCGTTACGCCAAGAATGATCAAGGACTGGTTCGCCGTGACGTCCCTCGCGCCATACGCTTTCTATGTCTTCGATGCCATCGGTTAGTGAGTTAATTTCATCGTCAAGCACGGTAGTATGTTCGATGTCATCCGGGGGGACTGCCTTAGAGAGTAGTTGAACACCATAACTCCAACGAATCTATCTGTCCGTGGTGGGTGTTGAAACAACTTATAATAAAATGAGCACACAAACTGGCCCACAGTCCCACCAAGCAAAAGATAGGTAAGTGCACGTTCGGTGATGGAATCGACAGTATCATCTTGGTCCCATTCAAGCCCTGGCACTGACAATGCGAGAGCTTGAAGAAGCGCGACTGGGAGGGAATTCGAGTTCATGATCATGGCAGCGGCCATAGCGAAATTTCTTGAAAAGATATTAGGTGACTTTGACGGGGAGACATTGTAAAATTAAACATACCTTTGTCTGGGATTTAGTCCGAAAATAAAACCAAGGAGCCATGCCATCACCAACGATACACCACTGACGAGGATGAAAAATACAGGGATAATCCACAGTTCCTGAAGCTTGTCTATACAACATAAGTTGAAAGTTGGTCTAGTGAGAGTCAACATACTTGATGAAAAGGAAAGAGCGACCTTAGAGAATAGGAGATATGGCGTGAAGAAATTCACGTTTATGACATTTTGTTGCTTAAAGCAGCATGAGGATAAGAGAAGGGACCACAAACACAGCAGGCTTACTCTTTGCGTTGCCTTGTCTAGAAACCCCCGTAAAGTGAGAACATATCCAGCAATGGAGACAAGAATAACTTGGATGATAGACTGGGGAGATGATAGTCGGTCAAGTGGCGGATGGAACGAGCCAGAATTTGTGCTTGCACTGGAAACGGTCTGAAAGAGCGGCCATATGGGTGTTCCACCTGCGGTTGAGGGAGACATGGTAAAAAAATCAAGCTCAAAGATCTGCCCAACTCAAGAGTCGAGTCCAACAGCCGAGCCGAGATACAGTCCTTGGAGCCACGTGGTCTTCCTCCAGGAGTAACATTTAATTTAATGACTGGGCTTCACCCGTTTGAATGTTGAAACGGGGCTTCCATACCCTCTTGACTCGGGATACCACGACATGCAGTTACTGGCATATGAGCTCAACAAGGACGCGACAAGTGGAGGTCACGGGAATCTGACCAAACAAGCGATGACGCCATCATCCTGTGGCAAATTGCAATATGGCGCATGGCGCGTACGAGAGACCAACAGTCTGTTTCCTCACTGCTACCAAAACCAGCTCCATTATAAGCTCGAACGCAAGGTGTATCGAGCATCAAGACTGGGTATCAGACTGAGCGCCTGGACGTTATGACGGAGGTCGTTTGGTGGGTCGCCCTACCAAGTCACGTGGTGGCCTTCTGAGTCTCTTCGCGCATCGCGGACGCTGTCGTCAATGTCAATACTCTGTCTGGATCGATTCCCCATACGCTCGTATAATTTATTAATGTTTCAAGAAATATTTCTCGTGCAGTGGCCTAAGCTACTCCTCGACGCAATACATAGTCGCGCTGGGGTGTTCGACCAGATGACGGCGCGGGCCCGGGGTGAGGCGTGATCCAGTTGTTCGCTAGCATAACTTTTATGGCTTATTGTGTCAGTAGAGGATACATGCGATCTGCCTTGTTGGTTGCGACGGATAGCTCGATGATGTAGTAACGGTATTATGCAAGTATAGTATTTGTCTACTTCGTGAGTGAAGTCTCTATTCAAACCGAGCGCTCACTAGCACTTACTAGTAGCTCTCCAGATTGCCAGTTGGTGACCTGCCCGAAACATCGACATGATAACACCCGGCCTCTCTTTTCACCTGTTTCCGAGTTGTGGGTGTCTCCACGATGATCTGCTCTGCATCAACGGACTTGCCTCTGGGAACTGGGAACATTCGCGGCCATATTCCCTCTTATGCTGACGTTCTGGTGTCGTCTTCTCTCATGCTAAGGTGTAAGTCGGCTGAACGCGAAACAAGATCGTCTCCCATGCGAGAAACTCAAAGACACAAAATTTGTTCAAGTCATAGAATTTGAATAGACACTGGGTACATATTACATGATTGTCGTGTTACGCCTTGCCCGCGCTCGTACTTCATTGTCAGCGTGTGGCCGTTGCTGGAGTCTGCTTCGAACTCGTTTTTCTCGTCGCAGTCGTGCTCCTCGTCGTTTTCCTCTCGATGGCGGACCGCGCCGATTCTTCTTCCATAATGCGCTTGATGTCTTCTCTGTCTTCATCCTGCAGCGCCTCCAACTGGTCGTGCAGTGGCCAGCCCTCCTCTTCATCTCGCCGACACATCTCATCGAACAGCGTTCGCAGCCCTTCCTCGCGTTTCAGTTCCATCTCCGATGCCACCCAGGCCTCTGTTCTGCTGGCGAATGCGGCAACCCTACAACCCTTCAGCGACTCGGGCGACCAGACCGTCCCCTCCTCTCCTTCGTACATCGAACGTACGGGGAGCGCGTCCCAGTCAAAGACGGACTGGTCGTCGAAATCGGCCATAAATCGGCGGTCTTCTTCTTCGCTGTCGATGATGCTCCCTTGTTCGGATAGACCCCTTGCGCTAGCACCGTCGGCTTGTGGGGGGTGTTGTTGCCCGCAACACCAACCGTTTCTACACCGAGAGTGATCTTGTAACATTCGCGCCGGGCGATGGGGTGGGGTATGGCTGGAGTACTGAATAGCAAAGAGGAGTCGAGTTTGCGGCTACATTGATGGGTAGGGACGTCTTTATGTGCAATGGAGGACATCCCATGTCTCACTTGGCCGGGCCTCCAATTGTCAATTGTGGAAAGTAAACCCCAGGTTGGTATTTTGTTGGCTCTTGGTCCGCAAAGACCTGAGCACTGGCAGCTTTCGCCCTTCCAATGTGGCCTTCCACCTCCCACAAAAAACGCGGCTGCATCCTCGACCTCGTTTCTCGGAGCATCACGACCACACAGAGAACAAACTCTTGTTATGGTTTATGCTGCTCCACACTGACAGACGGCCTAAGCATACCTCACATCTCGGTGTACGTGTCGTGCGCGCAAGAATTGTGTTTGTTGCGCGGTGTCTCCTCTTCCGCCTTCTCTATGCCAACCCAACCCTACTTCCCGCCCGTCAGGCTCTCACGCGGGTGATCGACTTGGGGGGATGGCTTATCATGCCTTTCTTTGGCTCGTGAGGTGGCCCGTCAGCATCCGCGGGCTGTACAGTTCCATGCGCGGCCCCATGCCGTTGGCAGGAGGACCAATCAGTTCTTTTTTTATTATTCCCGGGACTTTGTGAGGCGCGTGTGGTCGCGGTCTTTAGATGAGGTTGTGGAGAGAGGAGAAGTGGATCAATTGAAAAAGCTGTACACTGACACACAGAAAGATGCAGGGAACAAGCACGCTCCGCTCTGGGTGTTGAAGCAGCGCTGTCTTCATATTCCACACCCTCCCGTGTTTCACATGATGTTTCTCTCGGTGGTCCACATCTATTGTAGATTTTATGAGTTTTTTTTTGGCCTTGCGGGACATTTGGTCACGTCAGACTCATCATTGCCCTTGCCACGGAACCATGCATCGATCGGCCTGAGACATTATCGTTACCAGTAATTCGATGAGTAAAGGGCTGTTCTGCACCCTTTTAGGCTGCCTCCCTCATGGTCCGGCGGCGACAGGACCGAAATGGGACAATTCAGATTCAGTCTTGGACGTAGGAACGGGTATTACCAGCAACGGGAAATGGAGTCGAACGTTGAATTAGTGGGTGTGCGAGCACGAACATATATCGGACATATTGAAATGTAAGCAACTGTATCAGTACCTAGAACATAAAACCCCCCAAAACGGCGCGTAAGACCGACGTTAGGATGCGATGCAACAAAGCAAGAGAAAGTTGAGAAGCGAAGTAAGAAGAAAAGAATTCAAAGGTGATGAGAGAAGGGAATATCAAAATCTTGTTTTATGTATCTCCGTTGGTTTTAGGTGCGGCGCCTTCTCTTACTAACCCGGCAGAAGCAAAGCCACGACGAGCGAACGCTCCACGAGGACCTCCACGTCCACCGCGGCCGCGGTAATTATGCGGGGGATCGCGGTCAGATCGTTGTACTTCAGGTTTTCCGCCATTGAGTTCCTGAGGGTAAAACACAGTCATTAGATTGCTACGACAAAGAAGCGGGAGGAAAGCATCAGACATACCTGTTCATGCTTTTCGAGCCCAGCTTTCATGGCATCTTCGTCACCGAACTCGACATAGGCAAACTTACGCTCACGCCCATTGAGGGGAAGGGGGAAGTGTACCCTCACAATCTACAAAATAAGTAAACCCACTCATCAGTCCTCTAAACGAACTGAAGTTTAGACGAGGGTACGCACACCATCCTTCGCCTCTCCGAAAAAGTCGCGCAGCTCCGCTTCGTTTGCGGTGTTTGGAAAGCGCACGAATAACGTCCAAGGGTGTCGTGGCTTGCGGCTCGTTGGCGTGTGGATACCGGTGCTGTCTGTACGTGGGCTCTGCGGACCGGCGTCGGAGCCCGGGGCGGGTGATCCACTGGTGTCCAATTCGGGTTTGGGGGGCGAGGTGGACGTCGCCTCGGCGTCCTCCTTCCTCTCACCGCTACCACTATCGGCATCCGCATCGCGCGCCGTGTCCTTGTCGACACGATCACGATCATGATCCTTGCGGTCTCGTCTTTTAGGCTTGTGCTTCTCCGACCTCTCACGGCCACGATCACCCTTGTCCTTCTCGGCAGAGCCGGGGGTGGATGATGTTGCAGAGTCACTGCCATTCACCTTGGCGACAGGGGGGGTCTGGGTTCCGGATGCAGGCTCGGATGTAGAAGGAGCAGGTGCGTCAGCCTCCTGTGGCGTTGTCTTGAGCGCAACAGGAGCCGGTGTTTGAGCCTTGATAGGAGTCATCGATGTTGTCGTTTGTGGGGGCAACGGTGGCTTGGTAGATGTTGGTGGGGGTTGAGTAGTGGGTGATGCAGAACGACGATAGGCGTAATTGAAGCCTAGGAGTAGCGAATAAACGTGGAAGAGGGGATCTAAGGGTCTGATAACATACCTTGGCTCTTGAGCTCCGCGCTAACACGACCCTCCTTGATGTCAAGAATCAGTGAACCAAATGCTGCATCACACAAATTCCAATTCCAGCAATTCTTCCAGGAAGGATCTTCTGTTCCATGGGGTCCCCCTCCAGGAGGAGGCTGTCCTATCGCGAGTGGTACACGGTCGACGACAGACAAGGCCTTGTCGAGGAGGACACGCTGATGATCATCGATGACGGTGTCGACTTGCGACTTGACGGACTCCCAAACACGGTTGAACGCATCCTTTCCATTGCGCAGCTTATTCCTGAAGCCATCGTAGTCGCCTTGCACACTAAACTCGTTCCATGAAGAAGCATAGCGGAAATGAAGGCCGGCCGAAATGGTGAGGTCTGCTTTGAGGACGAGGGCAAGGGAAGAAATGATGCCTTCGCGGCCGGGGCTAGCGTGAGTGATGAGGAGGCGAGTTTCTGTAGGGTCGTAAACTCGTTGGGCGGTGTCCACTAGCTCGCCAATTTGGAGAGTGGTTGTCCAGATGGTGCCATTGCCGCCAGCGATTGTCGCACTCCCCTCCCCATTGTCAAACATTTTGTGAGGAACAAATGCGCCGCCGAGGCCAAGAAGTCGTAGTTTGATGCCGCCGACGTCGAGGCAGCGGGTGGTGGCTTCATCAATGAGGTGGAGGTTCTCAATGTCGTATGTTCCAGTGCGCAGCTTTTCGAGGATGAGAATATCCTCGCATGCACCTGCCACGGTAAAGACTGGTATTTGCAGTTTGATCTGGCCGGACAAAAGGCGTGGGAATTCAGACAGCATGGAGATGTCGACGATTTGACGAATTGTGGCGGGTGAGTTCTCGGGGGAAAGTAGGTCCTGGCGCCGCGGAGGAGGGATTAGAGGAGAGTACATCACTAGATGACGAAGAGCTCGATCGTGAATACGTTCGACGCTGGGTGCCTCTACTCGACAAGTCGTTGGGGTCAGCAAGGAGAAAAAAGAGGAGACTTTACGGACCAAAGAAACCAAAGTCGCCGGTATGGATGATGGCCTTTGCGTTTGCATCGCGCGCCCGATCATTGAGGGAAGAGAGCTGACCACGGATATCAGCGACGCAAAGTATTCTGCCATGGACAGTGTCTATTAGTTTTGTCTGGGTGTTGACCTGCTGGGGGCGAGGACTAGGACCGAGGCGTGTTGAGGCAGATGCGGGCCTGGAGGAGGGCTGCTGCATTTTTTGGGTGATTTGAAGGATGAGAAGAGGAGATAGCGATGTGTACTGCGGAGAGGAGGGCGGAGGGGGGTCAAGAAGCGCAGTGCAACACGGCGCGTCCACCCATGAACGAATTCTCTTCGGCTTTACCCGCGACGACCCACAACTGACAGCAGCATACAGCATACACTCACCCCCATCGCGACGACTTGGTCAGTAACAAAATCAAAATATAGCACTCGTCCATGTCATTTTTGTGCAGCTATCCATCTCACTGATGCTGCTCTTTCGCGCTCAATTAATGCACCTGCGGTCCGAACCTCACCAAATGCCACTGCCACTAGCGCGCTAGTCTAGGGTCCAGTGTACCATGTGGTTCCGTACCTGCGATTCCCGGATGGTACAGTATGACAGCGACCTCGGACACACTTTGGGAGATACGCCCGTGGCACTATCAAATGATGGATCATGAGTGCACACGGTTCCACGAGGTACAGTACATGAGTCCTTTTGGAAAGCAGTAAACAGCTGCCATAGACGCTACAAGAAGTCCTTTTCGAACCAATCTCGACGGTAGGATCAATATCCCGCTCTGTGGCCGTAGAAAATTTGTTCTTGGTGGAGCATACAAATGCATCAATCACTCCCCTAACGTCGCCACAAAAATATCCCTGACGCGGAGAAACGCCACATCTATCGAAAAAAAACATGGACGTCGAGCTAGTCGTACGTTCTGAAAAAAAAAACGCCGCGTCGATAACCCAGATGCGCATCACCACTCCCCGCAAGGTCGTGGCCAACCCTAGTGATTTACCAAATTTTATTAAAAGGGGGGAAACAGTTCTGGGTGTCACGGTGCCTATCGCCGTTAGGGCGACGATGTGCAACCATGGACGCCCTATTGCCGCGAGCGGTCCAATCAACAACGCACGTATCTGGGGACAGCTCCCGTGCATATATCGAATATCCACCGTTGTAATCTGCGTGCATCGGGGAGGAGCAACGCCGACAAGCAGATATGCCACAGGTCGAGTGTGGAGCGCTGGTTGCTCTCGACGATCAGAGGTAATGGGATCGTCGTTGGTGGAGATTCCGAGAGAGAGATGCTGACGACTTAAAGTCGCGCTCCATCAGAGAATTTACGGATAGTTGAAGGGTCGTGAAAAGGAGCCGAGCGCCGAAGCGCGTGATGCGTGACGCATCCCCGCTGCCAGTTACGCTCCTACCGCTTACGGCCTTTACGGGTCTTGGGCTTGGGTATCCGGAGGCGCGGCGGCGGAACTGGTGGCGGGAGGGCAAACGCCGCAATCAAGCGGGCCGAAAAACTCGACCCGCGCCGCTGGATACCGACAGCTCGATTTTAAGGGCTGCCCGTTTGCGCGTTCGCACCCCCCTTCCCCCTAGTTAGCCGATGGCAGCGAGAGAAGCGCTCAACGTCCAACAAGATTCGAGTTCAGCGGTTGATCAACAACATTCCTCAAAACCCGCATCACCCACAACCGCAGCGACCTGGTTTTACTCACTTCCGGACTTCCGCATCCACTCCCCCGCCTTTCGCTGTTCTCCCCCTCTCTTGAGCATTGTCCCCCTATTTCCTATAGAGCCGGCTCTCTTTCCACTCGGCGGTCGACCCCTCTTTTTTCTATAAAAAAAAATGGCCTTGCCGACGCTTGAAACCCGGAACTTGCACCGCATTGGCAGCGAGCTAGGATTCCTTGAGGACACGTTGGCTCTCCAACCTGAAAACAAACCCGAGCACTTCCGCGCGTGGACCGATTGGCTTCGTGATATGGACAAACAATGGGCCAGTCTTCCTTCTTGTCCCGGCGCCACCGCCTCCTATTTCTGACCTTTGCCACCTACTTACCACAGAGCGAGTACCGTGGCATCCTCAAGAGCGTTGGTTTGCAAGCGGCACCGACTGGCGAGCTCCTAGAAAGAGAGCTGAAGATCCTGGGTCGTAAAAAGGAAGCGGAAATGATTTATGACCGACTCCGCGAGTCTGTAGAGGCTTCCAAGGGTCTTGACCATTCAAGTTTCGCGCCAGGGAGCACAGAAGAAGTGGAGTACTCGGCCATGGTGAACGACAGCACCGACGCTGAGGGAGAACCCGACACCACCGCGTCCGCGCCTGCTATTGCAACTGAAAATACCAATGGAGACAAGGTTCCGAAGATGCAGACCCAGGGCGAGAGCAAAGTCAAGCCTAGTCCAGCTCCAGAAGTGTGTGCTGTTATCTTTGCAGGGTCGTCGTAGTTCTGACTCGTGCACCACTCAGGACCACGATGAACTCCAGGTCCGTAGCTCGCGTCTGCTCGTTCTTGGCAGGAACGTTAACATGATGCCCCTTTCAGGAGGAAGAACTCGCTGATGGCGTCAGGAAGCGACCCGTTCCCTGTGATCTCTGCGCCAGGCGTGGACGCAGTTGCATCGGCAAGGAAGGGCGTGCCTGCCTTCCCTGCAAGGAGCGCCGCGTTGCATGCTCACACGTTGCCAAGACGCGCAAGGACGTGACGGCCGGTACGCCCGAGTCGGACCCGCAAGTACCCGAGGCGCGCCCCGCGCAGCATCAGTTCAGCAAACGGCCGCGCCCGCCACCCGCAGATGTTCGTCCCGGCCCTGCCGTCGCGTCCGCCAGCTCCGGCCCATCTGCGCAGGTGGGGACGAGATCGCTCAAGCGCAAGGTGAGCCGCGGCCCGGCCGTCCGGTCTTTGACCGCGCCAGGCAGCAAGCGCGTGCGCGTCGACCGGAACGAGGACAGCGAGGGCGATCCGTTTGCCAGCGACGAAGAGGAGTTCATGGAGGCCGCGCGTGCGGCCAGGACGGCGGCTGCTGGCTGGGAGAAAGGGGCGGAGACAGAGCCTTACCCGAGCACGTTGTCCGCTGAGGACGGTGCTCGCATCTTGGATCGGATACGCACACTCGAGGAGAAGGCGAGGGACATTGTAGGCGAGATTTCTGCCCTCAAAACTTACTTTTTGCACTGAGGTGAGGATCCGCGTTCTCTTTTCACTGTATGGGAGGTGTTGACTGCATGCATGCCTTGTAGGTTTTATTTGATGTACATGACACTTTATGATCGAACACTTTTTTCGTGTATACATAACTTTCACATAATTGTAGGTATGATAAGAATCATAACACTGTCTATTCATGCCGATACCATTTGTCAAAGTTTCATGCAATGTCACGGGTGAACTAGACAAAGTGGGTTGAGTGAAATTGCCACATGTCTTCACTAATGACAAGCAATCTCAATCTCATTGGTAACCAACATCCTTTTCTCAAAGACAAAGGATAGTGGGTTGCCAGAATTATTCAGAATTCAGGGTTGGTTTCTCTGAGCAGGGCTGTGCCAGCCCTTCTTTTGGGATGGCCAGACAACTGTGTGGACTTGAACTTAATCATGACACCACAAATATCCCACACTGGTCACACAACCCTTTCACAACAAATGCAAACAAATAATGGATGGATGTCACAGGAAATGCTACTGCACATGGCTTATGGCCCTATAAGTTAAAATGGAACCTTGCCATCAAAAATACAAAATATGTAAACCTTTCTAAATCATCTGCAAACCTTTCTCCAAGATCCAAGATAAAGGCAAATTTGACAGACTTCACAAATCACGTGACATTGTTTATTGCTTATATAAGCTGTTTGGAATGACTCATTCTTTGAATAATTTTAATTGCACTTTCCTGCCTTGCCTCTGATTGAAAGCTTTCCCCAAGTCTCTGCTAATGATCCCATCTCCAGCTATTGCACCCTCCTCTACAGATGGCCTCTCCACATTACACCATCCTTCCTCACTGCATCTGGTTAGCAACAGCCCATAGAATTTCTTTATTAACTTCATCTGATCCCCCAATATCTCCAAAGTCTCCTTATAAATCCCATGTTAATCCCCCCATAACCCGAAAGCCAGTTGAAAACTCAAACACAACTGTGCAAGCGCCGCCAGAGCCCTCCAGCGAACCTGCGCTGGGACAACGGTCTCCCCGCGTACAAAGCAAGCGTAAACGGGACTCCGAACCCCATTTCGTGAACGGTTCGCAATTGCGCGAGGCTCAAGAAAGGGTGGAGCAAAAACGTGCGAAGATCGCGGCCCGCGTCCCAAGTGCCATGGCACCCGGGAACGCCAACGCCACCCCGGCACCCGTCACGTCCCTCGCCGACCTCTACGCCAAGATGCGCCGCGACAGCGACGCACCTAGCCAACGGGACGCGGCGAGCATCTCCACTCCTTCTCCGACGACGGCCGCCCCATGGAACGGACGGATTCTGCATCGTCGGCCGCAGAACAACGCGTCGGTCCGGGGTGTGGGTCGCTCGGCTGCCTCCTCCCCGGATCCAATAGCGATGAGCGAGGACGACCAGGAGGAGATCGTGATGGTGAAGCACGTACGGCCGAGCTCGCCCCAGGTACGTCCTCGCCTCGAACAAGCAATGCGGCTTGGGCGTGCTCCCCCCCACTTGAACTTGAAATCGTTATCACAAGCCGCCAAGCCGATGGCATCGACACCGAAGAGCAGCGCTACCGACGGTGTGGATAAGCTCCTGGACAAAGCACGCAAGCCAAGGCCCAGCTTTGCTGTCGTGGTCCCTTCGCCGCCCAAGCGACCGGCACTCAAACCTGCTTCTTCCGTTGAACGGAACACCCCGGGACCGGGACGGGTCACGTCGCAATCAAAGGACTCTACTCGGGCTGGGACACCCGTGCCTAATCACACCGAGAAGCTGAAGGAAATAACGAATGGTAAAGCCCCAGAATCACCCGTTACTCATGTCCCCTCTTCCGCGCCCGTACCCCTCACGCGATCCGTCGAGAGCATCCCGGAATCCATACCTGACTACGCGCCAAGACGCCTCCGTCGTGGTATGGGCGCATCCGAGGACCTCACAGCACGAGACATCGACGCCCTCCTCGGCGCCGTTCCCATCCCGTTCGACTTTTCGCTGTCCCATCGGCATCTAAGGACCCGCGACGACGACGACAAGGATGACGACAGGGAGAGGAGCAACGAAGAGAGCTCGCTGTGGTGGCACCACCCGATATTCGAGGCGCGGGCCAAGGCGGACATCCGACGCACGCTGGGCGCGTTGCTTCCCGCAGACCCCGCGCAAGATCCACCACCAATAGCAAGCGACGACTCGGACGGCGGTGGCAGCTGTTGGAGGGCGGAAGTGCTTCCGCGGCAGTCCGGTGCGCGGATGTGGGCGGAGAGGCTGGAGGATGCGTTTGGGCCTGGGCCGCTTAATCGCGGGATGGGCCGTAAGCCGCGTCGGGTAGCGGTGAGTCTTTGTGATGAGCCTGAGATTCCTTCCCCTTGCAAATTGTAGACCTAGCGAGGCTGACCATGACACCTTCGACTTTCTGCAGCGGCCAGCGGGTGCAGCAAAACGCGGGGCTGGCGAGGGTTCGCTCTCGAAGAACGGAACGGTGCGCACGGGTGCGGTGGTCATCGTGAACTCACACAGGCCCGCTCACCGCATGCTCGAGCCACCGCGCCAGCCGTCACCGTCGCCACAGTCACAAGTCAAACCTTCTGATGACGCGGCAGATGCGGTACCTCGTCCTCCCGCCAGTGCGTCTCTGGCCTTGGTCGATGCTGCCGCCGATACGAATATGAGTGATGGCGAGGCAGCGGCGGCGGCGGCTGCGTGGACGGCTGCACTGCTCCCCCTGGTGAAGGGCAAGACGACGATGGACAAGGCGAGGATAGCGCAGACGAGCGATGCGCTGGGCGAGGTGGAACGTGCGAATCAGCGGGGCGGCCTCGCTCGTGACGTGCTCAAGGTAAGCAGCTCTCGTCAGTCTCCAACCCTTTCCGTAATGGCGCACTTCTGCACTTCTGTGCATACTTCAGGGTGGTGTCACTTTACTGACCAGAAATGTTGTTGTGCGCAGGAAAGCGCACTGGCGGACACGGTGCGGAGGCTCGGCGAGTTGGAGAGCGTCCCGTTAGGGGACGTACATAGGTTGCGTTCGCGCGCACGGACGTTGGCTCACTGGTGGAGAGAGGCGTTCGGGGACGACGTTGTCGATTTGCAGCGTGAGGTTTTACTACATTCACCAAAGTAGTAGACACACGCACGTACGCATCGGTATTGGTTGATGTCGGTTTTTTTTCTGTGGGAGGTTTTTTGCGGGTTCTCATACACCTCATGTGCTATAATACCATAGTTTCCGAAAACATGCAATGATGATCTAAAAAGTGCATAAAGAACGAAAAAAAAAAAAAGTAGCAGCACCTCGTTTCGATCGAGGGACCTCAGGGTGCCACCGTGAGTATGGGCCCTGCGCGCTATACCAGCTGCGCCATGCTGCTTAGAATATCTTTCCCACCTTAATTCACTTGATCGTTTAAGACCAACCCACGTCTTATCCCGATAAGTGATCCTGCCGATTCCTGCCGCCGGTCCCTTATTCTCCCCTACTTTACTTTAAAAGGGTTTCTTTCTTCTCGTAAGGAAAACAACCAAAAAAAAATCTCCGGTCGCGATGCAAAAAAAAAAAATTGAAAAAAGTGGAAACGCTTTGTTCCGACTTGGGCTTGGAGTTCGGGGGGTTCGGACCTACGGCCAAAAAAACGGTGAAGCGGAAGGGAAAAAAAACACTCAAAATAAATTTCTCCCTCTCGTTCTTGTCTTTCTTGTCAGGAGGCGCGCGAGGCGAGGGGGTGACCGGTGGCGAGAAGAAGAAATTAAACGATGTGGGTAGCGGTATGATGAGAGATCCTGAAACTGAAACAACGATAACTGACCGACCGACTTAAAAAAAAAAAAAAAAAAGACCGACCGACTTGCCGCAGAACGAACGCGCAACGCTGGCCGGGCGTCCGGGAGAGATTCAGGAGACGGAGGCCAAACACGGCATGGCTATGGTTTTATGCCATCATGAAACGTGCGAGCGAGGAGACGCCCATCACCGGGAAGCGCAGAATGAGCTCATCCACGACGAAACTGTATAAACGTTGTACATGTGGCTTCGGTGTGAGTACTTTCACGGGCGCGTGCGGACGTGTACTTGTTGTGCGTGTCGTGTGAGACTGCGGTATAGCTCTGGCCCTCGGGATGAAACGTAAAACTTTAAATGTCCCGAATTAAAAGCCCCGCGGTTTGATCAATTTGACCTTTTTCGAAAGCTCATTCGGGCAGGGCACGGGGCACCAGGGACGTGCTGTTGTTCAGGGGAGAGGTTGGGGAGGTGACTGGGGTGAGGCCAAGAATTCGTCCAGCTGCGATCGATTGATCGATCGATCGTATGTAAGGATATGACAGAGACATACAGCAGAGCCCCAAGTCTTTGTACCTAATATTGAGTTGTTGAGTATGTGTACAACATGCACGCATGCCATGTGATGCATCAAAGGAAAGGAAAAGGTAATAAGGCAAAAGGGTAAAAGAAAAAAAGGAAAAGAGATAGAAGAAGTTGACAGGGTGAGACAGGGCGAGAGGGTACGGGGAAAGGCTGGAAAAGAACGTTTGTTTACCAGTATGCGAGTGAATGTGTGAGTCTGAGCATGAGAGGAGGGATGACGGCAGGTGGTCTACAGATGCTAAATGCGACAGGAGTCGTGATGCGGAGAAACGTTGGCGGCACTACCGCGTATGCGTAAACGGACTCGCCATGCGCAGATCTCCCGAACCATCATTATCCTCTTCCAGCTCGGCGCGTTCTCCATCCGCTGGCCCTTCATCACGGTCATCCCGACTGTCATCACCGTCGCACACGCTCCACGCGGGGCGCACAGTCGGTTCATCGTCTGTACTTTCCTCGTCTCCACCACCATCGGTGCTCTCCGTCTCAGCTTCGGACACGGATGTCGCCAGAGAGCAGGCAGAGGCGAGCGACGTGGATGACGCCTGGTGCGTAAGCTTTTGTACTGGTCGCATTTGCGGCGTGCTGGGGCCATCACCACCGTACGCGTCTACCGCGCCCATTGCGCGACGGGGAGCCGCGATGGTTGGTACAGGCAGGTCGGACGGACGGACGCGTGAAGGAGAGTTCCCTTGGGCACGGAAGATGAGTCGTCGTGCATAAACTTGCATCTCGTCGGGAGAGATCATGAGACGGAAATCGTTGAGAAGAAGGAAATGTAGCTCTAGTTGATTGAGTTCGTGTTGTGGGAGGCCACCAACCTGCATATTCTGTGATGAGCAAGGATTCGAGGTTAGCGAAAAACATCAAACCTTGGCGTAGCGCGAATTTGTGTAAAACACGTCAGAGAAAAACTTGGATGCAACGGTTACGCCTGCTATGACGAGGCGGTGGATGTTACAGCTGTCTATGATGAATTCGTTGCCGGTCGATTCTTTTGCCAGCTTGGCCATTCGATCGAAATATACGAGGAGAGAGACGAAAACCTCGTTGGTGGTTGGACAGTATTTGAGGATACGGAGAAGGTAGGATTCGAGGGTGATGGTGGGTGCCGTGCGGGCATGAAATGAGAGATATGGTGGAGAGGTGGTGAGTGCTATGCGGGATGCGAGGGTAAGGGATGGCCAGATGGATGTGTGGGAATAACGATCCAACGTAGAGCGAGTTGCTTGTGTGGGCAGAGGAGAGGTCGGAGACTTTGGTAACTCATCGTTCGCATCGACGATCTGCTTGAGAAGGGCTGCGAGAAGGCGCAGAAGATCCTGCGAAGGGTATTCGTGGATATTAAATACGGACGGGGAGCGAGGTGAAGGTGAGGGGTGAGTGTGATGGGGCGCGACGTGGCGCGCCGGGAGGGCAGTGGAAGTGGAAGAATGGGAGGAAGAGGCTGACGACGACGCGGAGAAGGCAGAGGCGGTGGAAGGGGGTTGGGAGTGGGAAGCCGATGGCTGGGATCGTGGAGGTGGAGGAATGGTGGCTGGAGAAGGGGCCGATCTCTTGGACGGTTCACGCCTAGCGATGGGGGGCGGAGGCGGAGGAGAGCTGGCGTAGATGAGCGGCGGATGTTCGAGGGCGAGCATGTTGACGAATGGACCAAGGTATAGTCTAGCCTCTGCCCAGAGGCGAGTTAAGGGAGTGAAGGACTATATACCGACAGGACCTAACTTGGGACTATCAAACAAAATGGAACCAAGCGAGGAAAAAGAGTGGCCTGGAAAAAAAGCGACGATTGAGTCGAGCGTGCGTACGATATCGCCACGTGCCTCTCTCAATGACAAATAACCGGAACCGTCTCTCTTGTCTCCCTCTCCACCACTCTCCACGGTCTCCACTGTCCCATCATGGGCGCTCCGTCACCGGACGTCGCTGTCCGCGCACGCACGTTTCGTCAACCTACTATCCTCCGTCCCTCTTTGACTACTAATCCAACACAAACGTGCGTTGTCATGCCTCCTGGAACAGCATACCATTTCTCGGTACCCTTCCCGATTCATGTCCTCTGCTGTCAACCCCGCCGTGGCATCTCATCCCAAGTTGTTACTTCTGGCATTTGTCACCCTAACAATTGCTTGCTGTGGGGCCTAGAAGCACGCAATTGCTATTATCCCCGGTATCTCGGTCAATCCTGCTGCTAAGCTTGTGTTTGCGCATGAATTTGTATTTCCAAACGACATATCTGTCGTACTCTTACACGTCACCCCACCAATTGCAAACTCTTTCGTCGGAGCTCCAACCTTTTTGAGTACGAGTAACATTGGTGTGCGTCCCACAACAAACCCCGATCTTGCCTTGACTTTCACGCACTGCTACTCCCATCATTCATGACGACCACCACTGGATACGCAAATCCATTCCAATCTTTCTGTTTTTCATTTTGAATGCCGGGACTATCTAAAAGTTAATGACACGTTCGACGCCACGCTCAATGTTTGCATACTTATTGCCGAGCAGTTTTTCAATCACGCCATTTCCAGCAATTTGTCAAGGATGACATGTGTATGTCAAATTGGGAGGCTGGCTCTAGCAAGCATACGTGGACGGTATGGTGGTCAATGTCTTGATACTGTAGTCACCCTACCGGCTTCCCTGTGAGAAGTGTCCTGATCCAGCAGAATAGCCTAAACCTTCATGTCACAGACGCAAATAATGATATCTTTGCTCCCATGCTTCCATTTGTCCACTGTCTTAGGGTGAATAAGCACTGTATAGACTCGATAAATGAACTAGGAATAGAAGTCGCGTTCTACCATGTCACGGAGGTTCTTTGCATGCAGAGGTTATTATTACTATTACCCTTTGCAAGAGGCAAATGGTTCTTACATAATCGAACCGACGCGTTTGAGTCGAGTCAAGCGACCTTAGAACACCTGAAAAGGCCTGAACAGCAATTCGACTTGCTGCAATCAAGGCAGCCATGGGATCCACCGCTCCCGCCGCCCCGATCCCAAACCAGGCCAGATCAAAAAACTTACGCGCATGTCTGCTCTGCTCCATCATACAAACGCCCGTCGACTTTCGGCGAAACGGTTGTCCCAACTGTGAAGACATCATGCAGGTAAGAGAGAATGGAAACTTGCCTTGAAAGGTTTGCAAGGCTTAACTCTGAAACAAAAAAAAAACGAAAACAGATGAAAGGCTCGCCGGATCGCATCCAGGCTTGTACGACGACGCACTTTGACGGGTCCATCGCGGTCGTCGATCCGGAGAAGAGCTGGGTGGCGCGGTGGCAACGAACGAGTGCGTCTTCTTTTTTTTTTTTTTTTGTGTGTGCGATTTTAGATGGGTGGATTTTTCTGATGCGCGACGAGGCTAGATAAATACGTGCGCGGGGTGTACGCCATCACTGTGAAGGGCCGTATTCCCGAGGACGTCGAGCAGGAGCTTGAGTCGCAGGGCATCAAGTACCGTCCACGCGACCAGACGGAGGTCGATTGACGACGCACAGATGGACCATCCCACTTTCGTCATTTTCAATCTCCCCACTTCGCCTTGCTCTCCTATCACTTTGGTGCAAATGATTGATGTGCCCTTTCGTATTTCTGTATCATACGCCTAAATCGTCACAAATTCAATCGAGCAATACGGATAACAGATGCGTGTAGGTAATCAGCGTGTGGATAAAGTGGTGTGTGTGTCCAAAACTGAGCCAGCTGGTATGTAAGTGGGGGATGGAAAACACAGATGCCACCTCACATCCTCCGCGCTCGTACAGTACATCTTTTTTTCTTCTTCTATTCGGTCTATTCTATTGGAGTTCTTCAATGACCTTGTCGTACATGTGCGCCATGTGCGAGCTACGCGTATCCGACTCAGTCACGTCGGGGATGAAGAGGGAGAAGGGAGAGACTCGTACCTGATCATGTCGCGCGCAAAGATAATCTGCGTGAACACCTTCTGGACGTCCAGTACCTCGAACAGACGGATGCCATCCTCCTCCCGCTGAGCGCGCAGTGCCTCCATCGGGCTGTAACGACCCTCCGCGGGCGGTGGCGCAGCGTACGACACGTCCGAGTCGCGCACGGCCCACAAGACGCGCCCAGGCGGGTAGAGGTTATGCAGCGGCATATTCGCCTCGAGCGTCTTGCGGATGGACAGGAACTGAAGATGTTTACGTGAGCACAAATTGCGAGAGGTCGGAGAGGAGAGGGAGAGCACGACGCACCCAGATGGGATCGTCGCGCGACCCAAAGCCCATTTTGTGTCGGAGCGCTCGGCGGGTGATGCCGGTGTAGCCCTCCGGACGACCCTCCGCCTCTGCTTTGCAGAGCCACACGGCAGCGCGGGACATGTCGCGCAGGGCGCCGAGGGAGAGGCGGGAGACGAGGTCGTGAGAGTACACAAAAGATGTGATCAGATTTTTGGAGAGCTCGCACAAGTCCGGGTCGTACGCGGCTCTGGGGATAAAACGTAAGCGTCACGCGTGCCCAGTTGGGGGAGAGTGATTGTGGATGGGCCGGGATTGCGGCTTATTTCACTTACGGTGGGGCGAAGCAATAGACGGAGACGCGCCTGCCCACGGGAAGGCCGCTGGAGCGCGTTGTGAGACAGGTCTTGGGGTCGGCCCATTTCTGCAGTTAAGAGGGACAGGTGGGTACGTTGCGTGCGTTCACGTGCGACCGGTCTAAACGGAAGTGACGCACCAAGCCAAGGACACCCGCGACACCAGCCCCAAGACTATGACCGCACATGACCAATTCTACGAAATCAGACTGGCACCGACAAGCGAGAGCACGGGAAAAGAGAGACACTTGCCGTAGCCCGGGTTACGAGATAAGGCCTCTTCCACGGAGGTGAAGACAGGTCGGCCAGGCGCACCCATCGCAAGGGACATTTTGAGGATACCGCCGTGTACCAAGTAGCGGTGCGTTTCGTCGAACGACCTGACGGACCTGAACGAGGCGCTACGAAGGTTCCGGCGAGCCGTGGGTACACGCAGCGTCAGACCATCCCCGGATAGCATTGACCCCGGCACCCCGGCATCCTCTAAGATTTCCGCCTGCCCATTCACGTTGGCGCCCCCTACCGACGCATTGGCACCACCATTATCGTCCTCGCCTTCGGAAATGTCTTCATCGTCCTCGTCGGCACTCTCACATGCAGGCTCGAATTCCTCCGGCTCACATGTGAGGTCGACCGCGACTTCGTTGAGGGTCATAGTGCCCCGGAAGACAAGCACGATCTGCTGCCTCGAATGATCTGTTAGGACCCAGAAGCGCGGCATACGCGCTTCGTCGCCGATCACTGCCGTCACGTCCGTCTCGCGCCTGCCACCGCTCGCGTAGTGCAAGAATATATCGTGGTCATGCCGTCCGAGCAACATGGACCACCAAGGAAATGTCCGACCAGAAGGCTCTTTTGGAGCCTTTTCCGACTCGCCAATAGCTTTCTCGAGCGTCGCCTTTTCGGTTGCTTTGCTGTTTATCGTGTTCATCGGAGGAGCTGGGGGGACACCGAAGAAAAGAAGTGACGCGCCGCCATACCCTGCGAGACACATCTTCGAAAGCCGACGGAGTGTAAGCCTGAGGTCGTTCTTGCGCGCGTAGCCGTGGCGGGGCGGAGAGGTCGGGCCAGTCGGTGGGCGGGGTACACTGTCCGACCCGCTAGTCTCTTCCGTGATGTCAGCGGTGAGAAGTTGGCCGTTGATGTCTGGAATCGAGATGTTCGCAGTGACATTGATAATGGAGTTGTTTCGTAGCCGCTGGCGTGTAGGAATTGGGTCCTCGCGGGGGATCTCGCTCAGGTATTTGGACCACTTGGCAACTTGCCAGTCATAAGTGACTCCCTGAAGGGTGCCCCAGGCAAGAAGAGCACGAGCAGCCTCTCCAACGCCAAAGTGTTCCTCGGGGAGGTGCTCACCCAGTTCTGGGTTATTCCAGTCATTGCGCATGAGATTAACGAAAGACGCTATGGAAAACGACGTTTCTTGGCTGCCCGGGAAGAGGGAAGCGAGGGCATCGATAGAGCTGTAGGCCGCAATGAGGGACGCGGACGTGAGACTCTCTCCGATGAAGATGGGGATGAGGGCGAGCTGCTCGATCGCTGCGAGGGCAATGAGGGAGGCACGATTGAGGGCGACGCTGGCACCGAGTTGTTCTCCGAAGGCAATGTCGAGGGCTGCGCCTGCGGCTCCTACCGCAGTTGATACTACGCTGCGGGTGACGCTGAACTACGGAATGGCCGAACTCGGAGGTGAGCATAGGGTGGGTGTGAGGGGAGTTGACGTACCGCCAACTTTGTGGAGGCTTTGGCTGAACCGAAACCGACGGTGCTCGCTGCAGTAGCGGCATCGAGCCCAAATCTGCCATACTTGTCCAGAAACGCATTGACGGTATTCATGTTCATCGAAGGGACATCCAAAGCACAGTTTGATTTTGAGGCATGGCTGGTCTTTGAGGGGAGACCCAACCCGATTCGTGGGAAATGACCCACTCTAAAGTACGAATCCGGGGCGTCACTTCCTTTCTCATTACTACACGACGTTTCGCAAACGCGTAGTGATCCTATCAATCAATCATGGAAAATATCGACGGAAATCCACCGTCTCTTTCTATTGCGTAGGTGTCTCCAGCAGCTTTAATGCTTCCTCCTTTATATCATCAACATCCAGCCTGATCTCCGACTTTTTTCATCCACAAGTTGGGGGAGTCGAGAACCACATCTACATGCTTGGCGCTTCTCTCATCCGCAGAGGTCATAAGGTGGTCATGTCCGTTGCCCAATCTCCTCTTCCGTTTTAACCCGCTTTTAGGTCATAGTCATCACTCACAGCTATCCGCCAGACCGCGCAGGCATACGCTGGCTTATCCCAGGATTGAAAGTCTATCACATTCCGTTTCCGACCCTTGTTTCATCTGCCACACTGCCAAACTTCTTGACCTTCCTGCCCTATTTCCGCACCATCATCCTTCGCGAGCGTATCACCCTTATCCATTCACATGCAAGTTTATCGTCCCTCGGACACGAGGGTGTCTTGCACGCACATCTACTTGGTGTCCGGACAGTTTTCACCGACCACAGCTTGTTCGGCTTTGCCGATGCAGCCAGTATTCTGACAAACAAGCTCTTGGAGGGAATGCTCCGGAACGTTGACGCTGCCATATGTGTTTCGTATATAGGGTAAGAGCCCAGTTCCCCATCTTTTTGTTCGGAAGCTCGATTTTTCTCGGCCCTCCTAGACGTGAGAATACAGTGCTACGCTCCAACCTCCCGCCGACTTCTGTTTACGTTATCCCCAATGCAATAGTTGCGGACCATTTTCACCCTCCAAGTTCCAGACCTCCCACAGACACCAGTCCGTCCTCACGTTTATGTCCGCTTATGAGCACCCCCATACGCATGTGGCCTGTACAGTTACCATCATCGTTATTTCACGTCTCGCCTACAGAAAGGGGGTTGATCTCCTCGTGGCGATCACACCACGTATATGCGCCGCATTTCCTAACGTCCGGTTCGTCGTCGGTGTGTATTTTGTGCTTTCGTGTGATTTCTCTCATTACGGCATAATATCATCTCTGCTTGCATCAGGTGGCGACGGACCCAAGATGGTCGACCTCCTCCAAATGCGGGAGACCCACTTCTTGCAAGATCGGATCACTCTGCTCGGCCCTGTGGCCCACAGGGACGTGCCTTCTGTACGGGTTTATCATATTGATCTCATCTTGAAGTTCAAACTCGCCACTCCGCAGGTTCTTCAACAGGGTTCTATCTTTCTGAATACTTCCCTCACGGAGGCTTTCGGTATTGCGATACTTGAAGCCGCATGTGCCGGCTTGTATGTTGTATCCACTCGCGTCGGTGGGGTGCCCGAGATCCTTCCAGAAGATATGATCTCGTTCGCCGCTCCCACAGCAGATGGTGCTTATCCGACCTCTTTCGAAGCGTCCCTAACTAATCGTCACTTAGACGTGTTTCGCGCCACGTCAGAAGCAATCGCACACATTGCACAAGGGGAACACGATCCACATCGTGCGCACCAAAGAATTCGCGGGTTTTATGACTGGGCAAGGGTGGCGGAACGTACTGAGGTCGTCTATCGTGGAGTACTTGAGACGCCCCCATATCCGCTGTGGACGCGAATTCAACGGTACGCCTTTGTCCATGTCTTCATTGTCAAGTTTCGGAGATGTTGACATACACCAGAACTATGGGCTTGGGTCCATTCGTAGGTCCGATCTACACCATCATCCTCATTGTCGATTGTTTGTTCTTCGCACTCCTCGAATGGTGGATGCCCCGTGAAAATATCGACTATGTCGATGTGAAATGGGATGCGACACGCTTCGAAACGGTAGGCTGTCCGACCTTTTGTCATGACCTGGAGAAGTTGATGCTTGACTGGCTAGGTCACTGGACAGAGCAGCACCTGAGAGCTACTCGCGATGACCCACAGGGTCAAGCTTTACGAGAATCTGAGCGGCATCTCTGATGTTGGGTCGCTGGTCCTGAGCACGTACCTGTGTGGCGAGCTCGACTCCCCGTGAATACTGAGGTCTGGGTCCCTGACGGCGTGTTGCACCGCGCCTCCAACTCGCTAAGCTACCCAGCTGCTCCTACCAGACTTCTTTGCCTAGCGTGGTAGGCATCCAGAATATGAGACTTGATGCGACAACGATGGAATGATTCTTCCGTGTACCTCAATCACT
>Ga0307510_10000849_pt1 | contig 32074 bp, 43 predicted proteins | sample 12_EM_MG_FD_207224 | JGI IMG/M metagenome (GOLD analysis project Ga0307510, IMG submission 207224) | Populus trichocarpa ectomycorrhiza microbial communities from riparian zone in the Pacific Northwest, United States - 12_EM | ecosystem: Host-associated > Plants > Roots > Unclassified | place... | reverse complement strand
GACAAAGATTGTGTTCGATATTTGAAACGCTGTGGGCTTTCCACTGCACAGGCGGTACAAGAGGGTGAAGAACAGAAAACAGGACTTTCCTGAGGTGGTAATATTATATGCTCCGAGCAAGGTGATAAACAGCGATGACGACGTACCGGCGCCTCTTTGGCCAGTGATCAATACACCCTCGTACCTTGCCGACATGTCCGCCAGTGTCTTGAGGGTGGTGACGTACTCATTGCGCACGAGGAGTGCTTCTTCGTTAAACCCAAGATCACGTAGCCGAAGGGAAGTAACATGGCTGCGGGACACATATGTCTCTTGGCAACCAGGGACTTTGTCTGTAGTTAAATGGAGGCCTTTCCCCCACAATTCTTTGTGCAAGTATCTGGCCGGTTCAAGATGGGGAGAGACGTATGGGCCTCGGCGGATCGCTAGTAGAATGAGGGTCATTAAATATATAATCTAGCTCTCTACTCACCATTAGAAGTGTCAACATCAACAAGTACATGAAGGTGGCCACTGACAGGCTGGTTTGGCCATATTTCCCCAAGAAGTTGCCATGGATCAAGTTCGCCGTCGGTTTTCGGTCGGAACTTGCCAGTATCAACATCGTCTTTGTACGCTTCGAGCTCCACCCCGTCCTATGAGACACCAAAAGGAAATAGGCTCTTGGCACCACCAATGACTATACGTCGTGGTATGGCGCACCTCCACCTTCTTGAGAATGAGATAGCGAGCATCGACACCTTGGAGAACGCCATTCTTCAGCCGTTCTCGGATGAGTTCTGACAGTTCGCGGATGATTATGGTAGATGATGCAATGACGGAGAAAGGGGCGTTGCCTCCTTGAATAAGGCACCATAGTTCTAGTTCATAGGTTGAGGTTGCCATGCTAGCTGAAGTTAGGTTGAAAAGGGTTGAGGTTTCAGGGGCGCGCGGATAAAGTCATTGACTGACGGAGCTAACCGGTCGGACTGTAAAAATTACTTAACTTCCGTGCCCGTCATTTACAGCGTCACAAGCATTAGCTCTGTGCCTACAGCACAGGAGTGGTGCACAGTGTGAGCACACAGCCCCAGGAGTAAGGCAAGAGCAGGCAGCACACACTGCAGCAGCGCAGCCAGCCCCAGGAGTGAGCCAATAGCAGGCAGCACCAGGAGATGCCTGCCGGGCCGTCGCTACGAAAACGCTTTTCCATGTCTACTATGTCATATTACTCAACTCTTGCCTACACACAGCAGCTCGTACCCCCTGCTGCTTTACATTATAGACAAGCCTTAGCTCTGTGCCTACAGCACAGGAGTGGTGCACAGAGTGAGCACACAGCCCCAGGAGTGGGCCAAGGGGAGGCAGCATACACTGCAGTGGCCCGGGCACGGCCAGCCCCAGGAGTGAGCCAATAGCCAGTGAGCCAAGAGCAGCCAGCGCACAGCCCTCTACTAGTAGGAGGCGCCTGCCAGGCCGTCGCTATGAAAAACTTTTTCCACGTGTACTATACATCATCTTACTCAACTCTTACTCACTGGCACCCTTTGCCTACACACGGCGGCTCATACCGGCTGCTTTACATTATAGATTTACAGTACTGTAGCGCCATTGTGTTCAAGTTCAAGTTGTCGTCATCTTTGTTGGACGTCCCATTGGACGCTTGTGCCCTTCAATTTTGACCGCGGTCTCCAGTCCAACTTCGGGGGTGCTTCGTTTTGAACTTTTGAAATAGATCCCTCCTGCATATTTGCCGCGGCATGTTTGGCTATGGCTATGAGAAGCGTTCAAGCGTTCTATTCCTCCTCAGCGTTTGCTTTCGCTACTGTATCCATCTCGGTGACCCATAACCAAAACCTTCACGTTTTCACCTCATCACGTAGGACAGCCTCGGCGATAAAAACCATGGCAATGCTTTGTCCTCGCGTCCTTGTACTTCTCGAGCCCCTCTGTGTCCGCGGTATGTCATGCCATAAAGCGACGTCCCTTGAAACTGTGGCCCCCCGTTGCAACAGGCTGCGGGTATCCAAATGTCCTACATGACGACGCAATGTCCAGATGGTGTCAATATGGTATCCCTGAACCCACGCTTCGTTCGTGGTTGATGTGCATTGATGCAATACAGTATACTACCATGGGCCCGCTCGCGTTACTGGGGAAACGATTGACCGCACAATGCGCGCGCGTGAAAATCACCACCGTCACCCACCCTAATAACTTGGACCCGTTCATTTTTGGTCTCTCACGTAACATTTGCTTGCCTTACCCTTGGCGGCCATTCAAGTTGTCGCCGCCCCAGCGGAAATAGAGATCAGCTCGTTGCATGGTATCTGACAGCAATGCGGTCATGAACCCGTGTGCCTCGTCCATTGAACATGCCCATTCATGGCGCTCATACACCGTCCCAGCAAACCAGACAGCAATATTCATGAATTTATGCGCTCCATTCTTGCTGTTGGGGATGAATTTTTTTTAGCTTCGACGGCGTTGTTTGTAGAGTAACGTTCTGGGGTGGACCTGCGTTCTTGATCGTATGGAACGAACTACGATTTACTATCTGACACCCCAACCAATGCATTCTATCTTACGACACCAATCATGTTTAGTGCGTCGCAGGCAAAGTTGGACTTGAGGCGAGATCAGGATCTCCCAACGATGTCTTGTCAGAACTACACCTGCAACGCGAATCCTTCATCGACTGCTGAGTGACGCCACGGCATGGCCATAGACAATTCACGCGTCTCATTCTGCACTGGCGCGAACACCCCTGACGCTGCATGGAATGGGCCAGATGGAGTAAAGCTAACCGTTGCTGTGCTGTGCCTGCACAGCTGATAAAGTGTGTGTTATGTGGGGATATGTGCATTCGCGCTAGCGAGGTTTTGCAATCACGTTTTTGTGATTTCGCCCTGCACGCAGCTGTGGCGTCACGCGCGCGATCCACGGAGTAAGACGGCGTTTCTGAGCGTCCGACCCTATTTCCAGTTGGAGACCCTTGATCCACGTTGCAGGAGGAAGTGCTGGTAATAACTTGATTTGTGATATCCGCCGAAAGTGTTTCAGCCCCAGCCCAGAGTATGTGGCGCCCATTGACGGCGCGCCACCGTGAAACTGTATTAATTGGATCAGCGTTTTTCGTCCCGAAGCGAACGAGGTGCACAAATAACAAAAACAAAATGCAAAACACAATGCGGGCATTTCGCTGAGGGTGTCCTCTCTCGTCTTCGCCCCCATTTCGAACTCGCGGAAGTGCTCGCGTAGGTCAGCTCCAAGGCGAGCACCGGTGATGCACGTGTCATGTTTGCCAAGGTTTGGGGTAACTTGAACGTCCGCGGTGTTAGAAGCCACAGAACTGTGCTGCGATTCCACCTCGCTCAAAGCGTGGATTGCTTCCGCCCATGCACTCCAAGTGCCGTGAAGGGACGCGGAAAGGTAGGATCGGGGTGGCTGCGTGATGATACCGGGATTCAACAAGTTCCACTGACCCGACGATCTAGTGCGGGGTCCGATCCAAAGAGAATGAAGATGTCCGGGCAATGACGGACCAGAGTGCTGGCAGAGAGGTAAAGTTGAAGCACGGAAGACTAGTACTGTAGCCGGTATATGGAAATAATTACGGAGATCGCCCAGCGATAGTCGATGCCAGTGGATCATGTAATCACTGTATTTCAATATTTCACGGGGGAACTCTCAATGCATAATCGAAGGAGCCCCAAGCGGCGCATCTGATGAGAAGGATGCATGGAAGACAAAGAGTGCCACAAGTTTACGACGTACAGCCGTAGTTCACGGCAAGAAGTCCGGCATGTGAGCGGCAGCAGTTTACGCAAGCTGGAAAAGGAGAATGACGAGCCACTGCTGGATGGGTGGGTCGCTTATCTGCGTATCATCACTCCCGAGGAACTGGAATGGGAACCCCGTGCAAGAATTCGGGGTCACGAGATGGATGACGCCCGGCGGGATGTCGGCGCGTGCCTGAATGGTGGGAGAGGGAGGGAACTTGTAGGTGTGGGACCTCTCGGAAGTTATCCACCAAAAGTAACGCCGCTGTCACTGCACACGAGGAAAACCGGTTGCTCCCTCTCCCCCCACCCAGAACAGTAACCTCAAAAGGGGAGGTAGCATGTATTGACTGTTTCTGGTTAAACTCCTCTTGGGGCTCTGCACATGGCGCAGCAAGGCAACTAGCTTGCCGCCGGCGAGTCCGTCGATGTGGATGGCCCAAGAGTCCAGGCATTTGATCCGAGTTATCGGCCCTTCCTTTTTTCGGTGAGCGCTTCATGGTGTCATTCAGCCTTTGGACCGCTCGTGCTTTGTGCGTAACGCTCAGACGGGGGTACAGTAATTCCTCCGACTCGTCGCAAGCACTTTGATGGAATGTGGCCGATTTGGTCAAAGTTCTTGATCGGGGCGCTCGGACCGAGCCAAGACCTAGGTTCAAAGAAATCGACGTCGAAAGGGTTGCAGGGTGCTGCCCTGGTGCTGCCACGAGATACCTGGTCACACAGTCTTCCACATGTAGTGGGTAAGGTCATTGTTCTCTTTGAACATATAGGAGGAATTTGTTGCCAAGTAACAAATGACATAGGGTTGGAGGTGTGCGAGCTGCGGATAACAAATACCAGGTCGGAGTCGGATGCAAGTCGATTGCAGACGAGGGCCGTCAGCCGATCGATGATGATGATGTGAAAACTTATCTCATGACGGGAAGAAGGCGGTGTCCGTTGCGTGGGTTCCATGGTAGCACAAATGTGGGATGTCTGCCGTCGCAAAATAAGGTTGACGCTTCAAAGATAACATCCAAAGGGGTACAAAAAGTCGAAAGAGGGCAAGGAACAAAAAGAGTGGACGGTGGAGGGCAAGGAGGAAAGTGGCAAAGGGACGGGTAAATGATAAGATTAGATGAGGCAACGGATAGGAAAAAGAGGGGAATAAAATTATTTGATGATGGGTGTCGTGGTTTCGCTCGCTTTGTTGTTGTTCGCCTAAAAATGACTTACGTCTCACTCTCTCCTAAATGAATATGAATCCCTCGATTATTTTTAAAGACAGCTTCAAGCGCCCTACAGTGCTCTCAGATCGGCTCAACCACGGGACTGGGGCGTTGACATATTAACTCCTCATGCCTTTATCCCTCCCGCCTTCCTCCCCCTTCAACGGGCCCCCCACTTCTGTGAGCCCGTCTCAGCTCCTCCGTATCTCTCATGCATGGCCAACTCCTTCGACCTTCTCATTAACAGCTCCTCACCTGCCCTCACCTTTTTCCCCTTTGCCGACACACTCTCGATCCCCAACTTCACCCAAGGCTGGAATCCCTGCTTCACCACCTCAGCTTGCCCCACATTTCCCGGTGAGCAGGGAAATGGATCCACCTTTCACGTCACGTCCATGGACGGCGCGGCATTCTCCATCCAGTGGTGGGGTACGTGGGCACTCCCAAGTTTTCAGTCGTTCGCCGCCTTCGTCTTCTGATCGAATGCAGGAAACGGCATCCAGTTGTCCGGCTTCGCCGCGGGGTCCGTAACTTACGACCTTCAGCTTGACGGCATCACAAACTCCTCCATCTCGCCTCCTCCCGCGGGGAGCACATTATTGGCGGGGTATGACGGCCTTCAGCCCGGTGATCACACCTTGTCGCTCATCGTGCATAACCCCACAAACTCATCATCGGCATTAATCGCGATCGACCACGCGCTTATCACCGTCAATTCCACGACGCCGAAGTAGGTTTCTTGATGACCCTTGACCCCCGCGCGCCCCGGGCGTTCCGGACACTGACTATTTCCGGTCCAGTGTCACTTTCTCAAATACCATTACCGACGATACCGCCCTCCCATTCACGGGTCAATGGACATTTGAGAATGACTCTTCGTTGTCCTTGCTCGACTCTACGTATCATACCACAACCAACGCGAAAGACTTCATCGACTTCAACTTTACTGGTGCGTTTGTCTCGGTTCCTGTTTTCGATCACTCTAATTGTACCCTTGCACTGCTATCACCAGGCACCGCTGTCACAATTTTTGGATTTCGTGATGCGAGTTCCGGGCGATATACTGTGCGACTTGATAACGATAGCGTCACTCTAAATGGGGCATCTTCCACCAAGGAGGCAACGACATTGTTTTTTCGTACCGGACTCAACAATAGCATTCCCCACACTCTAATCATCACCAATGAAGATGAAAGTCTTTTGGCCATAGGGTTGATCAATGTCACGACTGCATTGTCAAATTCGTGAGTGCATAGACCCTCACTACAATCACTTGGAATTTCTAATTGCTCGCTAGGCCAAATCCCAGTCCAATTTCTTCGTCACGCATATCCCGGGGCACTATTGCAGCAATAACGGTTGCCTCAATCCTAGGATCGCTCGTGTTTCTTATCCTCGGGTTCTTTCTGTGGCGTCGCCGACGCCAATTTGGCCGTATCTTGCATAGGAAGAGGTTGTTCGTCGCGCCAAATGGGAACGACCACTCGAAGGTTCTTGACATTGTCCGCGGACCCGAGGTTGACGACCTTGAGGATATGTACGAAGACAAGAGTCCAGTAGACAAAAGCCGGCATGGGACGACCAACGGCAGTGGAAGCTTGAGTTTCACTCTTGATCTGCCAATTCAATCTAGACCATCCCTTCCTCCCTCTCAACGCGATTATTCGGGGAATAGTGCTCAAGAACTTCCACGTAGCCCCACGATCTCATTAGGACGCCCTGGTACCCATGCCAGGGAATCAAGCCGCGGCGTCCCTTTACACGAGATCACTACCGGAGATAATGTTGACAACGACGAGACTAGCCAGTCCCCTTCACCCGTTGCACCAGGCCCAGTAACAACCGAAGGCGTCCGCGCAAGTGTTGTATCCCAAGACCAAGAGGTGGTTGTCCCGACAGAAGGGAGGCCCTTCGCGCTCACGCCTGTTGTATCCGCACCCCCTCTTCCTCGCGCGGGTGTTGCTACTAGCCCTCCAGCACAGGGAGGGAGCGATCAGAGCCAGCCGTCTTTCTCCTTCCTGGACATTTCTGCATCTTCTCAGGCATCATTCGCCAGCGTCAGCGTACGACACCCAGGCCACGGTGCCTCATCTTCGTCCTCATCTTCTGGTTCTATGCGACGGAGAAGCGATGAACCTTACTTATCCGCACGACGGATATCACTCCCATTTGCGATGGGGTTCCACCGCGATCCAGCCCTTAGTTCACGCGATAGACCAGCAGGGTTGTCACGCCCTCTACCTGTGGGTGTCGAGTTCCCACGATTCTCTCTGAATATCCGACCCCTCCCACGGATCCCCCAATCGGCTGTCGAGCCCAGGCTCGAATCCTCGATACTTCCAAGACTCCCGCCACGTGCTGCGCGATCACACACCCACAGTACTCCGCCGTTACACGTACACACCGAATTCGACGAGCCTCAACAACTTCCGCGTTCTGTCTCTGTCACGACTGCCCCACCAACTTCCTCCCTAAGTGGTGGGAGGGTTCCGCATATAGTCATCCATCCATCGTCGTTCATGCGCGCACATCCCCGTACCAGTTCCGTCGTCTCGCCAACGGAGAGCGTCCCGGTGACGGTATCAGACATCCATTTCCGTCATTCTTCGGACGATGAACAGGGCGAAGCGGAGAGTAGGCGTGCTAGCACAGGTGTGGGTGAGCATCCACCACCGCACCCGCCGCTACCACAGCGTTCCTACACGTCGCCGTTCATCATGCACAAGCTATTTGGTACGCCGGCACCCCCGGTCGGGTTCCCAGGGGAGCAGCAATCAATGCAGAGCCCAGGCGCAGGGCCTTCAAGACCACGCGATCGTGACGAACCGGATGAGGGGTCCCCCGCCCCAGGACAGAAGAAACCAACTTCATGACCCTGATGATGCTCCACGAAATTCTATCACATTGAACAATCTGCACCTACAATCATCATGTTTGCATTTGTCATTCAACCGCATCGAGCAGCTTTTTTTGAGTAGTTTTGCTTTGAGGGCCCTATTTTTTTCCCGGGCATCGCCCTCGCTGATGTCGGTGTCTTTTCAATTTGTTTTACAACTTTTTACACACGGCAATGTGCACTAGTTTCTTTTTTTGGTTTTGACATTTCACCGTCGTTTCTTTGGTGACAAATGACAAATGACATGACATGATATGAATTTCCAATTTCCAACAATGTGCGTGAGAGTGATCACCGGTCACCGGCGGTCGGACCGTCACTGGTCCGCCTCGGAAATTTTACTGTAGCGGCACCATCTTGTTGCACACCCACCCTCTGTCCATACGCCAGTGATGAAGCATGGCGTCGCCTTTCGCAAATTCTCCAGAACATCGTCCCATAGGATGTTGATGATACGGTGAACCCGTCGTTTACATTTCCCATCACGAATATCGTTCGAATAACACTTATGTCCTAGCAACCTCGTCTCATCTCTCATCCAACACGAGCAGGTGAAGACCACCCTCCCAAAGGCTCGCGATGCTGCTCGCCTCGCAGAAAAGGTCCGTTATCATTTCACACGTACAGCGCGAAAACAAAGGTTCCCGAGAGCCTTGTTCTCACACACACACACACACGCACGACACGACACGACAAAGATCATCACCTTGGGGAAACGCGGCACGCACCCAGCGTGGCAAAAAGCCTCGTCGTTCCTCCTCCAACCCTCGCTCACGCCCAAAGTCTTCGAGACGCTCGCGACGCGCTACGCGCGGCGTCCGGGCGGGTACACGCGCATCCACAAGTACGGACGCAGGCAGGGGGACAACGCGCCGCACGCGGTGCTCGAGCTCGTCGACGGCCCGCAGGACCTCAAGTTCGAGATGGCCGCGCGCGCTACCGGTTGGGACGTCCTCTCCGGCCGGCTCAAGACGCGTTCGGCGCGCGCGTTGGTCAAGGAGGGCGTCGTCGTGGATAGGCGGGAGATTATCGGCGAGGAGACCGTCGAGCGCGAGCGTGGGATCGGTGAGGGCAGCAGCGATCGTAAAGGCGGCGGCGGCGAGGCGAGTGATCTCCGCCAGCTCACGCGGTGGAACGTTCAAAAGGCGTTGAGATATCGGTCTGCGGAGGACGTGAAGCGGTTTGGTGAAAAGGTTCAGGAACACATGGTACGCCCACGCATGCCACATGCCACACATCTGCACCCACATTGCGCCCGTCCTGCCTGTCCTCACATTGCGCCGCTTTCAGGACACTCTCCTAGCGCGGCCGCTGGCTGTAAAAGCCCTCCGGGAGCACTCCGAAAAAGAGTCCGCCGAATCGGATCAGCAATACTTCCGCAGCATCAAAGATTATAAGCTGAAGGCCGGGGAGACCGTGCCAGGTGCTGCGGGCAGTGCATTACGGAGGGTACAGGGAGATTTAGGTTGGACTCCAGGTCGGAAACTGCGTTGGTTTGAAAGGCGTAAACTAGGGATTGACCGTCCCCTTACCTGGGAACAAGTCTAGTGCTGGATTTGTTTTTTGGTCTATGAGCCGCTTTCTCTCACACAGTGCATACGTGGTTTGATATTCCACACAAGCCACATACACACTTGACCTCTTCCGTCCGACATCTTTTTCCCACTGAGGCAGGGTATCAATAACATAAACTGAATTATTACGCCAAGACTACTACTGCGGCGCAGTGTCCCGTCTGACAGCAAAACTCATCAGCCGTCGAATATCCGAAAAGACTTGCTTAGTTGCGTTAGCATCTCCGCGCGGCGGTGTGTCCGCCCCAGAGGGCGTGTTGCTAAGTGGAGGTGAGGCTAGGGTCGCAAGGAGCGCTTCACCGGGACCCGTGCCAGACAACGTAACCCGACTGCTGTTTGGGGACGCGAAGACTAGGGCGCTTGTCGTGGGAGGGTCCATGTCCAACTCCGTGAGAAACGACGTTTGTTCGAGTTCGGGCTTTGTGCTCGTGATGGTAACGAAGAAGTCGAGCAGATCGTTTTGTTCTGCGCGTGTCGTGCCCTTCAAGTCGATGATCTACAAACACCAGGGGTGAATAGGTGGGTGGAATGGGCTGTGGTTGACCCCTTGCGAAGAACATTGTACACATGCATCGGTTGACACGTACTTTCTGGAAGTTTGAGAACGATGCGTCGCCAATCAGAAGAGTATAGTTAAGGATAAAGCCTTCGGGTGGATCCTGAACACGGCGCAAAATCAATATCAGACACATGAAACTTCTTTTTTGAAAGATAGCGGACCTGTGGCGTTACGATGACCTTGAGCAATGCCTCTAGACGTTGGGTGCTCCTTGTGACGCTTCTGGTGTAGCTGGTATCACGGGGAGACGTCAGCCACCGCTCGGGCTGCTCGGGAGGCGATGACCTACCCAGGAGTGATCAGACCCTCCCCGGGGAGCTTGAGCAGACATGACTTGAGCGCCGATAGATCAATCAAGAGCTGGCGGTTGGGGCGGCATCAGTCAGGCGACGCGCTGGTACAAAATCAGAAATAATCATTATAAATGCGACCTGCCTGTTCGGCCCCATTTTCCTTTAGCGGTCGGCTTCGCACAAGTGCGTTCGTGAATCGCGTGATAACCAAGCTTTTTGGACGCCAACATTTAATTACGCTGGACATGTGCTCGTAGCATGTGCTCACCTTGACGCCTTGTCAAAGAAATTCCGTAGGTATTTCTTGCTCTCGACTAGCGGGACAATTGCCTCCGTGATAGACTCCAAGGCACGAATGAGACCATCAATATATGGCGATTGTCCCGTGACAAGCTCATGATTTATCCACGTCGTGCGTGACAACGTCGCTAGAGCGGGCTCACAAACGGCCTCGACCTCCCGGAGGAGGGCAACTATAGCCGTAAATGCGACGCTGTGCGTCTGTTTTAGAGAGAATGACACCGATGAGCCTACCGGCTAATGCTCACCTAATGAACAAATCGCATTCTGTCTGTAACGAAATACGCTCCCTAAATTCGCCTTGAATACGCTGACGGACCTTTTCCTCGAGCTGTCAAACTGTCAGTTCAAGATGGGTCAAAGCATGGAGGAGACGTCGACCTCCTGCGCCGTCGTTTGACAGTATTCAGCCGTGTTGATGACAAGGCAACCATTCTTTATCTCATTTATATCGTGTCTCACGTCCGCAGATCTGCGAGGTTGCGGCTGTATTCTGATAACCGCTTTCATTCAAGAAGGCTGATACAAGGATAGACAAATTAAAGGGCGTACCGGCGCATCTGTGGTAAGAGCACTTCCTCTGCAGACACAGTATGGTTTAATTACGGCTGATCCGATGCGGGGCCGTGCTTACCAGCATAGACCCGAAGCCACTTTTTGAAGACCCCCAACAAGTCGAATAATGGTCTACCCTTTGACAGCGTCGCGCAACCCTCGAGTGTCTGTCCATACACGTAAAATAATTCAGTCGAGGACGGAAGCACAACGATGGGGGTTTGTTCTTCATCCTCCCCAGTAGGATGACTCTGGTTTGTGTCGAGCGATGGTCTGGTCTTTGGTCCTCGATGGGGTGCAAGAAGGTCAGCGATCGCTCTGAGACATTGGTAAGTATGTGAGTGTGCTTTAGAAAGCAATCGGATGTACTCACTTGTCTTGGTGTTGTACATATACCCCCATGTGCGGCTCAAAAGAGGAACTGATCGACTGCGAAACTCGAGCCGGCGTCGGTGATGTCGCCTGCAGAATGTCTTGTAACTGGCAAACAGTTGGAATGAACTCCACTTGAACCTGCAACAGATAGCTCACAGAGGCACCAAACTTCTTCGCCATCGATAGTTCGAAGTCCTTGGTTTGTTGTAAGGCATCGAGGAGGACGGCCACGGTGAGGTCTTTCCCCGCTTTGGATAACAGCGCGGTCATATCTCCCCTTTCATGCTATATCATCCTATGGTGTCGCAGCTAAGTGTAAGGAGTCTTACCTCGTTATGTCGATAAATCCGGCCACCAACCACCAGCCAACTTTCCACTCCGGCAGGAAGGCGCGCCCAAGGCCTGTTTCGTGGTTCCCTAATATGCGCCGGAACCATGCATAGCGACGACTGATATTATCAAGTTGTCCGGCCTCATCCGTTAGACGGAACACTCGACGATATTCGGCGAGGAGAAGTGCCGTGTAGCGAGCGGTGAGCGCAGCGCGTACATCAAGGCCCAAGATATCGGCTGTCGCGCATGCTGCCGTTATCTTCTGGGGTTTGGGTGCATTTGGTGTCTGCAGGTAACTTCAAACGGGAGTGTAAATCAGATGCGCTCAAGCGGTACAATTGTCGAGCTTACTAGGTATCAAAGTCCACCTCCAGGAGGGCACGTATCTCCCCTTGTAGTTCTTGGATTCTCCTCCAGAGCTGGCTGATACGTGGGACGGACGTGTACGGCTTCAGCGCTATTGACAACTCTTTGACAGCCTGCATCGGGCCATGATTGACTGAAGTACGGCGTACATAAACGACAGGCTTACTGATAGACTTTCTGTGATTTCTGGATACTTCTTGTCCTTGACGTAGTCTTCGAGCCGAGAAAGGGCAATGACTATTGTCGTCATGATGTAGATTAGGTTCCCGTGAGTTTCGGTGCTACGATAGGGACAACGCACCGAGCATCTGAAGCTGCTCTAATACAGTCTTACTCAGCTTGAGGTTGGCCTTTGCTAGATCAAGGCGTTGAATATGTTTTGTGTTGTCACGGACAAAGGCTTCAGATTCTTTAGCCTTTTCCTGGATGAGGGACATCTGACCCATAAGGTCCTAGCAGAGGAGTTTCATTGGAGATGTGCGAAAGTAATATGTGCTCTAGGACGCACAAATATCATTCCTTGAATCAACTGCACTCTGCCATCTTCCTGTTGCCCTCTCAATTCGTCCTGGAGCTGAGCAATCTCGTCCAGCAGGTCCTGTTCGTCTTGCTCTAGCTGCGCTTGTACCGCATCTAGTTGGCCAAGCGATTCCTCTAGGTAAACAACATGGAGTCATTGATAATTCGGTTGCCGCTCCTCTAACGCGAACGCACCGTCCGGGAAGTATCCGTTTACGACGTCGATGACGTTAAACTCGTCTCCAACGGCATCAAGGGGATCGGTATCTGGCGAAGACTTGAGATCAAGGATACGCGTTATGGACAGAGCAAGGTCATGAGGAAGTTCTTCGCTCTGTTGGCCGTACATATGCGTATGCGTTCGTGTGTGTGTGTGGTGTGTGGTACATACCACGTACCACAAATGAAGACCCTAACCTCGAATTAGGTGTCCTATGAATTCTCTCGTTTCTCGTCTCGGACCCGATTCATCGACTCAGTTGCAATTGGCATGGTCAACGACCCATCTCCTCCAGTTGCAGGGCCCTCGCAGCCCAAAATCGCAGAGACTGTACCTCAACCTCTACCTGGGTCGTCTATGTCACATGTCTACCCACATCCACCTCTGCCGAACGCCCACACCAGTGCATTTCCATACTACGGACACCCACCCTGGCAAGGCCAACCATGGCCATCGAATGGCTACCCATATAACCCAGCTTATCAACAGCAGTACGCTCAGATGCACCCCTACCAACCGGCTCATTTTCAACAATACCAGCCGCCTACCCAAGTTTCTGCACCTGCGCGTTCTTCTGTCCAGAACGCGCCCCAAAAGCCTTCGGCCAAACGAAAAGCACGGCTACGGACACCGTCCCCGTCTCCACCCCCAAAAGAGTTCCCCCGACACTGGGATGCTGCCTTGAAGGCTTTTTTTCTCGCCGTAGGACTTTCTCAATGCTTGGCTGGCCTAGAGGTCGACATTCTTGTTATGAACTCAGACTGGGAAAGAAAGGTAGTGCCTGATGCATTGCACGATTTGCAATCTAGCATCTCGGTATGTCCCAACGCTGAGCTCGAGCGTGGTAGACGTTCGGTAATGACTTAAAAAGCCGTAATGGTCTAGCGACTGTTGGAGGCACAACCAGATTCCATAGGTCCACCTGAACGGCCATTAGAAGAACGAAAGCTGGATTATGTCCGCGCCGAAAAAGGCGCAGCTGCCCGTTCGCCAGTTGCAGTGGGTACACATTTTGACGCATACAGACGCAATTACAACTGGCTGAATCCCTGTAGATCAACAAGTCCATTTCTGACCTTCTTGCACGAAATCGTGCCCGGAATGACGCGTCAAATCGAGCAGAGTTCTTGCACACCTTCAGGCGCCTTCGCAACGGCGAGGCGTCGGAGGTCCCACCGCCGGGTGAGGGTGACGACCTTGACAGCGGGTCATGTGCACGGGCTGATGCGAAAACGGTGGACCGCGACGTGATGATGAAATTCGACATCGCGAAGAATGAAGAGGGTCCTCTCAGGAGAACGTTGAAGGTAGAGATGAAGGATGAAAACAACCGCCCCCCGGACAAAGACAAACCTTCCGAGGGTAACCAAGCAGCTACGGCAAATCGACATCCCGGTCTTGACGAAAGACTGAAGAATTTGGAGACTCATCTGGCCATGCGATATGGTGAGTTTGCCCGTCCTGCTTTCGTAGCCAATCTGACGACGTACGCCGAAGTGCCGTCGCCACCGGCTTCGCTCCTTCATCGAATCAAGTTTGTCGAAGATCATATTATTCAACTCGAGCGCGAATATCCTCCATGGGCCGCCCTACATTTCAATCAGCCTCGTCGTGGTGTGAGTTTCATTTGATAGTTACCCCTGTGAGACATCTTAGCAACATCTCATTACGCTTTGCTAGTGGCCTCCACTACCACGCCCAACGCCAGTCATCGTCCCATCACACCTCACGTCTAACCCTGCTACCGACCCGTCACCTACCCCATCCGACGCTGTCGAAAGCTTGATATCGCCTTCGCCCTCCACCTATTCAGGCAAGGCCGTCACCGAAGTCAGAACAAAGGGCCGTGCCTCACGGTCAAGTTTGCATCGTGCAGTGTTAGAGAAACTAGAGGTGCAGCGTGCAATAGAAGACCTCAAAGGCGAGGGCGAACCCGGTTAAGGGCACTTAATTGTTCACGTTGTTGTTTTCCATGTCGCGGTAGTGCAGCAGTCGTATACCAGGGACTCAGTGTGCAGCAAAGCCAAGTGTTAGTGTATGAAGCTTGGGCTTGAGGGTTTTGACTTGGTGTTGGAACGCGTGGTGACGTTATAACCAGTATCACCTGTCACCGTCAGTCATCTTCCTCCAAGCATTCTATTCGAGAGTGCCATGTCGATCTTCCTGCGTCATTCCGTCCCCCGCATCCTCGCGTCGTATCACAGTGTTATCTCCACGAGACATCTGTCCTCCTCTGCCGTGACACTTAAGGATCCATGGCCGATGCCCCACACACCCCAGCACATTGCCTCCACCGCGTCGCCCGCAGATCTGCCGCCTCCCGAACCACTACCGCGCCCAGGGGAGACCATCGAAACGACGCGAGCGCGACTCGTATACCAGAGCCGCAAGCGCGGCACGCTCGAGAGCGACCTCCTCCTCAGCACGTTCGCGAAGGAACACCTCGGTGCGATGGACGCGGAGGAACTTTCCGAGTTCGACAAGGTACGCGTTCATTCAAGCACCCGTCTCGTTTGATCCCTCTGTGTGAAACCCTCACTTTTTGTTTTTTTTTACTCTAGCTTATGGACGAACCGGACTGGGACATTTATTATTGGGCTACGGGAAAACGGACGCCGCCTGAGCGCTGGGCGAGCTCGAAAGTGCTCGAGAAGCTAAGGGTTCATGCGCGGAACGAGGGAAAGATGGTCAGACGGATGCCGGACTTGCACTCATGAATAAAAGGCGAGAGTGGTGGCATTCAGTTGCAGCGTTCAGTGTGGACGGCCGCCATGCTGACTGTCTTGAGACACTCCTGCTAGTGGGTACTCCCCTCACTCGGATAGCCGAAGCTTGAAGCCCTAGCTGGGTGTCTAGCATGCAACGCGAAAAACCGAGTCCTTCATATCCCCACTTCCTGTCATTAGACGTGGCTACTATATACATATGCATCTACGACGAAACCTCGTTCATGACACGCCACCCTACCATCCCAGATCTTCAGCCAGCTTCTCCTCGTACCTGCGCAGAAGCAGTCTGTCGACCCAACCATCAGGCGGGAATTTCTTTTCCCACCGGTTGTGCAGGTGCACCGCGAACACATTGTTGAGCTTGCGATCAAGGCCGCCGCCCTCCGCGCGCGTCAAACCGGCAGTCCATCGTCCGTCGCTCGGATCTGGTATGAACGGGTCCGGGAGACGATTGTCAAGGCGACAGGAGAAGCCATCGGTGAAGCAGAAAGGGAGAATCTTGAATGGAGGGATGCCTTCTGCCACGAGCCGACGCCAGAGACGTAGGTAAAGGATGGAACCCCAGTCGGTGGAGGATGGACGTGGAGGCGAAGAGGTTGTCATGAGATGGAAAGCCTCGCAGAGGTAGGGAGAGTGTTGGTGAAAATGCATGAGTGCACCGTTGAGCGGTTGATAAATTTTGTCTGGAGAGGCATCAGCGTTCTCCCACATGAATGAGATGACGAAGGACATACCATAACAATCCCACTGCGTCACAAACTCGTGCTCGAGCAGCGGTGTGAGGTCGCGAGTGAGGAGGGTATCCATGTCCACCCATACGCCGCCATCCCTCCAGATCACCAGCAGCCGGATCAGGTCACCGTCAAGCCACGCTTTCTCATCACTGCTCTCCAACAGCGGGCTGTTTTCGAGCGGCGTACCTCTGGAGAGTTCACGCGCGTCGGCGACACGGAGCTCGAACGCGCCCGGATAACGTGCGACGTAGCTCGCGAGCAGCGCGTTGCTAGAGAGGTCGCCGTTGGACCACATGACAAGGCGCGAGTGCGGGTTCTGCGTCGCGAAGAAAGACTTGAGCGTGTATTCCTGTCGCTCGCTAAACGGTGCCAAGTCGGTGCGCCAATACGTGTGGTAGTTCGTGCGCGGTCGGTCTGGCGCGAGCGCCGCCGCCGCCACTGGCACGGGGCGAATGGTGCCGGCAAAGTCGTAGCAGTCGAGGCCGAGACGCATGGCCATGCCGGCGTGGACATCGGTGTATCTGGGGCCGTACAGCCGTTCGCTGACGTTGTACGACGGGGAGACCTGGTCGGGCTTGAAGCAGCCGCGCAGGGGCGTGATGGGCTCGATCTCCTGCCGGATCCACGAACGCCAGTAGACGGCGATTTCTATGTGCGGCTCCCAGGTGAGATAGGCGAGGACGAGAAGGAGCAGGACGACCGGGGCCGTGTACTTGACGCACGACCGCGGGCGGGGCCATCGCGGTCGCCAATGGTGAGGATAGTAGTAATGGTGCGTTCGGGGAGAGGGAGGGTACGAGTGCGAATCGGGGGAGGTTTCTTGGGCGTGGGTTGGAAGGCGCGAGTATGGGACCCCGTACATTGTGGTCAGGAGAGAGCGGTGTTGGGAGGGTAAAATGGGTCGTTACGTCGCCCGTACGGTGTTCTCTGGAGTGAACGAGCGCAGCAGTGCGCACACGAACCGACAAGTTGCCAGCTCAGCCGTGGTTCTCATTTGACGTGGTGGGTACAGCGTACTAGTAACTCTATATATACGGCAGTTTGGATTGTATCAGGGCTACATTGGCATTGCCCAAGCCTGGGAGAGATTGGCCGAGATTGTGTCGCAGTTGCCAACGTCGTTTCTTGGCGCCCTCGTTTCGTTTCACTTCCCTTCGTCCCAACACTTGCCCTCACCAATACTTCCAGCCCAGTAATGGATCACGGACACGACGGACACGGTGGCATGGACATGGGTCCTACCTGCAAAATGCACATGCTCTGGTGCGTACACATGCACCCGTAGTCAACACACACGCACTTATCGATACCTCTCCACCTAAACCGCCTGAATCGTCTCCACACAGGAACACCCAAATCGAAGATACTTGCATCGTCTTCAGGAACTGGCACATATCCTCGCGCTTCGTCTTTGCGCTCTCCTTCCTGGCCATCATCTTCATTTCGCTCGGGTACGAGTACCTCCGCGCGTATCAGCGCAACGTCGATCGTCGCATCGCACTGGTGCTTTCCTGCGGCAAGGCGCGCGACAAGAGTGCGGTGAGTGGGCGGACTAGTCCTGAGCTTTCTGGCGTAGATGTTGAAAACGCCGGTCTGCTCTCGGGTTGTCCCAAGAAGCTTTCAGCTCTGTACGTACATCACCCGGATCCGCGCACAACCAATTGGCCTGAACCCTTTTTCTCTTCAGCACTCCAGTACCCCTCTATCCCCGTGTTTTGCGCGCGACGCTCTACGGTGCTCAGGTCTTTATATCCTTCTTTTTGATGCTCGTTTTCATGACTTATAACGTGGGTCCTTCCTACTGCCTCCCTTCGAATGTCTGCTAACCTTCTTCACAGGCTTATCTTATTCTTGCCGTGGTGCTAGGAGCCAGCATCGGTCACTTTGTATTTGGTTCTGTGATGGACGTCGAGGCCGTCCTTGCAGGTGGTGAATTAGGCAAGGGGATGGCATGCCATTAATGTATTTCAGAAAGACTCCAGAAGGCCTCTGTCCCAGATCTGTATTTGTTTGTTACCCGCTGCTTTCCGTCAGGAGGATAGGATTTGAGGTCATTGATATCTTTTTAGAGACCCCGACTTCACATCCGTCTTGTAGGTTGTCATATCAGAACATGATGGTAAATTGGTACAACGCGGACTGGCTAAGTAGCCTTCATCTCTGTATCCTCGTCCTTCTTCGCAAGATCATGTTTTACGAGAAGCGCATCTATTTCCCCGGGTCTGTATATCTTTGCCCTGGGCTCCTTCGTAACTGGGTCAACCGTGAGGACAGCAAACTCGACTGTGCGAGTGTTGGTCAGTGTTGGTATTGCGAGAAAGGAATAAGAACGTACGTTTCTCGCTGCCGAGCGTGGTGCTGTCCATCGTCTTGCTCATTGTCCGCATCACTAAACCGATGGCATCTTCTACGGTGATATCGTCCTTATACTCCTGCTTCAACAAACTCTGCGCGGTACCGTTGTTTGCGCCGATGCAAGTCGCCTTCCAGCCAGAGTAGTTGCCCGATGGATCCGAGTGATAGAGCTGGAATTGGTAGTGGGGATCGTATCCCGCGTACAGTAGAGACACACCAAATGGCCGCAAGCCACCGAACTGCGTGTAGCCCTGCTTGAGATCGCATAAGCGTTGGGCCAGCAGTTCAACGGGAATGTCTTCATTATATCGGATTAAATGTTGCTGTGCCGCGGATCGTGCATAATTGACAAGAGAGTTGGCGTCAGCGGTGATGCCAGCTACACCGCCTATGACGTTTCTTTACTCGATATCAGCATACCAAATAGAGCAGGGAGTAGGACCGGACATACGAGTTGAGAAGGAAGATCTTCTCACCGCTGCCACCATACCCGCCATCTTTTGCTTCTGAGAGATCGAGTAGCTTTCCGGTCACTTTCTTCTCTGCGGCAAGCACCACCCCATCCGTTGCTAGAACACCGAGAACGGTTCCAGCGTGTGAGATGGCCTCCATCGCATACTCGACTTGGTTATGGGTAAGGACAACGTTTTCTGGTCAGGTGAAAGAGAGCGCACTCTGGTACAGCCGACCTGACAACATGATTAGCTTGTACTGGCACTGGAATACAAATTATATACCTTCCGGCGAGAAAATGGTTGTGCGACCTTTGGAAAGACAAGACGTAAGTGATGAGATTGAGCAATTTGCGGTAGAAGTTCACGCACTATCGTATCGTCTAGCCTAACAGAACTAGTTAGATCGGGTGTTGTGTACGGATAGAATAGAATACACACCATAATATCAAGTAAGGTCCAGTGTAACTAGAAATATGGGTGCAGACGCGTTCTCTCGAGCCGCGTACGCGTCCTTTGCACACCGGAGTTTGCCGGCTCCGCATTCTAAGTGCTAAATATCTTGCTTATCGATCCACCTCAACCCTGCTGTTCCTACTACGCCAATCTTTGGCTAGTAAGACACTGACTCCCCCGTTCAATGCTTTCCTGATACACTTAAAGGTAGATTATGTAGCGAATGGCGCGCGCGAGCAGATCGATAGGATCACATCCCTACATTCAACCTTCATAGCCGTGACAGTTGCACGCTCGTTTAGCCTAGAACCCCAGAACCTTATTCACTCGTTATATATCGTAGTTAGGTTGGATTTTGTGCCCTCAGTTCTCGTGTCTGACTTACACGCGTTCTGGGGTGAGTAGCATACAACTTCAAGATACCAACTAGTTCTCGTGTCTGACTTGCACGCGTTCTGAGGCCCAACGCGTGCCTGGAACTCAATTCTTAGCATACACGCTTTCTACAGATTATAACTTCGTTAGTGGTTGGCGGTGTCTATATACACCCAGATGCGAACTCATCCGTGGCACTCCACTTGAAGGCCCATCTCCCATATGCGTCCACAGAGCTCTATGTGGTACAAGTCCCCCCAGCACCTTATTCCACTGTATTCGCGACATTCCCTCCGACAGGGTCTCCACCAAAATCGGGGGATTGGTCTATTGGAGTCCTTGGAATCACTGGAACGCCCCAGACAGAGTTCTGGTTTTGGTCTTCCGCGGAAGGAGCACCCACAATAAATGTGGACGAAGACGGAGAAGAACGCTTTCGTTCGGCGTACGCCCAGTTTGAATGGATGCTCAAGTTGGTCAGTAAGATATATCCCAAGGCAGAAGCCCTGCGGGTCGGTTCGCTCCACCCCAGAATCGCATCCCATATACCCGGGACCATTCCCCGCGAAGTTCAGCGGATCGCTGTACTTGAGGTCCTCGTTTTCTCCAAGGATTCTCTGCCTCCGCTGGATTCCCGTACACAAGTTATTGGATCAAAGTACATCTTCAAAGAAGTGGCGGTGGAGGATTTGGATGATGTGGTCGAAACGTCGACGGTAGTGCGTATCAAGGCATCGCTAGCTGTAGCTTCGAGTACAGGAGCATACCTCGCATCGTCCGAAGATAGGCGTGCGCAAGCTTGGTGCTTTATATCCAGGGAGGGTACTATCAGTTCGGTCTATGTAAGACCAGAAGTACGAGGGATGGGTCTGGGCAAAGAGACGATGAGGCAAGAGCTCGAAAAGGGGTTTGTCTTCCGGGAGTGTATTGTAGCACATGTTTCGCCATCGAATACGGCCAGCCTCAGGCTGTGTCAATCGCTGGGGGCCCGCAGGACATCGGATGTAATCTGGGTTACTGTTCTGTTGAACTAACTCATTGGCAATTAAACGCAGAATTAATGTTTTCAATCACGCAACAAAGACTTGCGAACTCAACTGCCTGCCAAGGCATCCTCCCCGGAACAAGCCGCGACCAGGCAAGCCCCTAGACCTAGAGCCTGACCATCCTGTTTGGTGAGGAGTCAAGGGTGAATGGTGATAAATACGGCCAACTACGCTATGTAGCACAGCTCATTCTAGAGTGAGTGGAGGAGAGGAGATGTCACGAGCTGGAAGAGTTGTTTGACTGGTGTTTGTCTCTCGGAAGTCAGTTGTGGCATAAAGTTTGCCAACGCCAACGAATACGGCTAGCCTCAGGCTATGTCCGCTCGCAAGACATCAGATGTTGTTGTCTGGGTCAGCATTCAGTTGAACCAAACGTAAACCCGTAAACCCAAATTATTACCGCGGCCGCACCTGACTGGCGGTAAAGGCGTTCCGTTTCCGTCTCATCCGTGGCAGTGACCATGCTCGGAGCCGCTCGACTTCTGCGCCTTGGTGGGACAGCAAATGTGAGATCTCGTGATTCCTTATCTCGCACCATCATCAAGGCCATGTCGACCAAGGTGTACGTTCTGCCCATCGATCCCACCTCTCAGCCTAGCCCTGCCAGCGGCGTCCTGCCATCGGTTGACCCTATTGAGCTCTGGAATACAGCCCCGACGGCTTCTAAACCTCCCAAAGTAGGGACCACCCGGATCTTCTACAACACTCCTCGCGCCGAGCAGGGAAACATCAATGCAACTGCCCTCGTGTCCCTCGGAGGAGGCTTCGAGGCCAAAACTGGCGACGCGAGGCGAGAGCTAGTGAGGAAGGCCGTCGCCAGCGGCGTCAAGCAAGTCAGGGAACTTGGTGATGGAGCAAGGGATATCGTCGTTGATGCGTCTGAAGATGCGCACGCCGCAGGTAAGCTATATTTGGATGTTTGCAAAAAAAGCTCATCGTTCGTTTTAGCCGTGGCCACTCATCTTGCCAAGTATAAATTCACCTTGAAGACAACCTCTCCGTCCCCTTATAAGCCCGGAGATGAGAAGAATGTTCCTCAGGAGCTGTCTTTCCAACCAATCCAGGGCTCGAAAGAGTGGGAAGCTGGGGTCATCTATGCAGATGCTCAAAACCTTGCCAGAACGGTACCAACCATCGCCTCGTGACTAGGAATAGGCTCACTGAGCGTTTCTTTTTACCAGCTTATGGAGCTTCCTGCGAATATGCTGACACCAACTGTATGCATACACGGACGTGGCCACAAGTGTGTACCCAGCTGACTTCTCTCTGTAGGCATTCACCGAAAGAGTGAAATCGGAGTTTGCGAACGTTCCTAACACACAGATCGTCGTGCATGATGAAGGTAGTGTCCTTCCCTCTGTAGAAATCCTTCGATTTTACTACGATAACTTTCATGAAGTGGTGCTGACTTTGGCTTTTACTTTTAGAATGGGCCGCAGAAAAGGGAATGGTACGTGTGGTGGGACTCGACTCCATATTTTCATAGGTTAACTCCATTCTACAGAGAACCTTCTTGTCTGTGACCAAAGGGACATCAGAGCCTGCTAAGCTGTTAGAAATGTGAGAGGACAGTCGACATTCATCTCGTTGGGGGGTTCAATGGGATATTCTAGCCACTACAACGGGGCCGCGAAAGAGGACCAGCCCATTGCCTTTGTCGGCAAAGGCATTTGTTTTGACTCCGGAGGAATCAGTTTGAAGCCGCCAGCAGTCTGTACCTGGTTACGCCAATGCGTCGTGGTGTCAAACTAATCATATGCGTAGGGTATGAAGCTGATGCGTGCTGACATGGGTGAGTATCAACCGTTTGCCGACCTCCTGCGTCAGTTGATGTGAATTGCAGGCGGCGCTGCGGCTGTCGTATCGGCGGCTCTTGCAATTGCGAAGCTCCGTCTTCCGTACGTTCAACACGCGTTTGTTTGCTTGAGAATGTATCCGAGCTAGTCTTGTCCCAGTATCAACCTGGTTGTCGTCACTCCCCTTTGCGAAAATTTACCAGGACCGAGTGCGAATAAACCCGGAGACATGTAGGCATTTGTCCTAGGACTTTCTTAACTGCTAAGCTCACCGCATATGTAGCATATATGCAATGAATGGCAAATCGATCGAGGTTGACAATACCGACGCTGAGGGTCGACTTATCCTCTCGGGTAGGGTCTTCCTCTTCCTTTGTTTGTTACTGGCTTACCTGAGCTGAAATAGATGCGTTATACTACACCTCGACGACCTACAAGCCCCACACGCTCATAGATGTGGCCACACTTACCGGGTTTGGCTATACGCGCTCTCAACGGAACCCCCTTCACTCATCTTTTCCCCCCATAGAGCCATGATGATCGCACTGGGTGAAGTTTACACCGGGGTGTTCTCTGTAACTCCTTACTGCCTTGTAACCAATCTGGTGAAGTGCGCTAATCTCGTCGTGCAGACATCCGACTCGCTCTGGGAGGAACTACGCGTCGCTGGGGAGGCCGAATACGATCGATTCTGGCGACTGCCCATTGATGACGAATACGGCCCACAGATTTATTCTTCGAACGCGGACTTGTGCAACGTGATTCTTTGCCCTCTTCAATTTAGTACACCTTAACTGACACAAGCTACACTCTAGACGGGTGGTAGGCCCGGCGGCAGCTGCACCGCTGCATTGTTCCTAAAGGCGTTTGTTGATGGCATCGAGCCTGAAGCTGGCAAGGATGACGCACCACTCCGTTGGGCGCATGTAGACATTGCTGGGACCATGGAGGTAAATAACTCTTGTTCACTGGGTACGCAATACCCGCTTAAGTTTCTCTCCACAGACGACAAGCGCTACGCCGCCTTACTTGGAAAAAGGCATGACTGGGCGACCTGTTCGGTAAGTCCATTTTCTGGGGCTCAACTGATGTTCATATCTAATTGCAATCATACTTGACAGCGCGCTGATAGAGTGGGCAAAACGCCTGACCGAACGAGCTTAGGGTTCAGTCAATAAGGATCTACGGAGCGCGACTTGCGTTGGGGGTGTCTAAATGGGGGACTGAAGCGACGGCCGGGCATGCCTCATCACAGAGACATGAATCTAAAGTGTGATTTTTCGACATGTATCATGCCACAGTGGTACAAGAAAATACTACTCCTGCGTGACTGCCCACCCGTCCTTCATCTCACCAAACGCGACGCGAAGACCCGCCCAGACGCAATCCAGGAGCCCGAATCCGTTGGCGATGCCAAACACAAGCGTGCTCGCATAGAAGAAATTCGCATTTCCTGTGCCAGTTCCAATCCACAGATGGTGGAAAAGCGGGAGAAGCAGAAAGGCGTGTAGGTGCAGAAGCGCTGTTACAATCGGGTAGCGGAGATCTACCGCCCAGATGGCAATTCAATATCAGCGGGGTAGGTGATGATGGGCACATACGCACAAGGATATATCTCTGGGAAGAGGGCAATGAGGCTTACAAAAAGACCTGGATCTGAGAGAGTAGGGTATGGCTTGAAAGTTCCGAGGATGCCAAGGAGGAGAAAGGTGGCGTATAAAGGGTCGTGTCTAGAACAAGAATAAGCGCACGTGTGCCACAACAAAGGAAGTAGACTCACTGGAACTTGATGCATAGAGGAGCGACATAAATGGCTAGGTGTATCTGTGTTACATGGAGAGTCAAGGACGAGGGCATGTACTGCGGGTGTCGCACTCACAGAGAATACCATCAGGAAAAACGGCCTGAAATGGTCAAACATCTCCGTGAAAAAGTACCACCAAAGCCCTGGGTTAGGCGTCAAGTCAGGGAGTAAGAATCTGAGTCAAAAATGAGCATGGCGCGAACAGGAAAGGTAAAAAGAGGAGAGTTACCCCGCTCCCCAAGTATTCCGCACCCATCCCCAGCCCCCGGCCACCAGAGTAGACGCGAACACTAAAGCGACGAAGAAGAAGGCGAACTCGGTAAATAAGGGAATGCATTTATGGAGTTTTTGTGAGAACGGCCTTGGTGACGCTAAATGCGACTGAGGATCCGAGAGAAGAAGCAGGAGGATTGGCGGGAGTAAGAGTATTGCGGGCAGAGATAGATGTGCTAGTATCGCGAGCGTTAGCAGAGCGGGTGAGGGCTGGCCTAGACAGCGTCAAAATTATAGCGTCATGGCATAAAGTGTAGTGTGCATACCCCGCGAAGCAAGCATCAGGGCAACGAGATGAAGGGTGGTTTCGAGGGTTGAAGTCGAGAGTGCTAGGCATGGTAGGAAGATATATGGGTTGATGAGGTAGCTGTTGGAATAGACTATGTGAGTCCAGAAAGCAAGAACAAGAGATATCCCAAGAGAGGGATGAATACCAGATCACAACTGGCAAGAACACGGGGATCTCATAACGTACATGGCTGCGATTCGCAAGTCTCGCTCGCTCTTCTGGATGTTACTCCGAGACCGCCATATGTTTACTAGGGCCCAGGCACCGACGGCATCGACGCATGTCCACAGGAGCGTTGGAGGGATCCGTGACGCGGGGACGATGGTCGAGAAGAGGGACAATGCAAGGGGGCACTATCGAGACATCAGTGGACTCGGGAGCGCAAGACATAAACACATGCGTACGTGTCTGAATGATCCGCCCGAGTACGGGTCGACTCCATGGCGGAATAGATATATACCCTCCTGTACTAGGTGGTGGTGTCAGAACATGTCCAGACGTACAGTCAACGCTGATGTAGGAAAAAATAGGTTTTGCTTACGACGTGAATATGATGTCAAAGGCGAAGATAGTTGATTGTCATCTTGTAGGTATGATCCCAAGGGAGAGAGCGCTAGCAGGACGCGTGCGGAGGCCGCGAACGCGAATTCGAAGGCCATTCAGGACGCTATTAAGCGACGGGATGGGGGACATCGTGTGCGCGCTATGGGACGGGACATCCGGTCCGATCAGCAAATGCACGCTATGGGTTCCGAGTCAGTGGCACTGTGGCACTTAAACGCAGGCCAGGGCAACGCGGCTCAGGCTCTGGAAAATACGACCACTAGAGTACTGTGATACAGATACACCACACAAGTTCTGACTCCGCAACCTGTCAGCTCTGGCAAATGGGCTCTTCTCCCCTCACATGGGCCAATCAGCTTTCTACCCGTTGGAGTTCTGATGAACCTTCTTCGTCTCGATCGCTTCAAGGGCACCGCTTGCTTGTTTCACGTTTGACTGGCCCAGAGGGGAAGTGACCTGATCTGGACCACTCTCCTCCTAGCTCCCTGTTATACAATTACAGTTGATATTCATAACAAGAGCTTGGCACCGGCATGTGCTACTACTTCGAAGGGAGCAGAAGTCTTGTCCCGCAAAAGTGCGAGTCATGCTTGAAAGAGGACATATTCCTATGGAAAGGCAGGGTCCAGTCGCGAGTCAGCCATCATTTGGGCGTCTCGCTCAGACACAGCGTGGTTGTGATTCCGTCCAGTTCCGAGCACTGCTGTTAGTCCGAGTAGCGGCTAAGCGCAGCACTGCTCCTTCTGGTAAGTTCTGCTCAACACCCTTTCTGTATCCATATATAACCAGTGTCTCACTATCCACTCCAGGGCTCACAAAAGGCTTTGAATTTCCCCCACATCTGACGGCCATTACGAACCCCTCGCCAGGCAATGCCTTGACACTGTTCCGAATCTTGTGTTAATGGCTGATCTTGTCCGTCGACTTTCTTCCCCCGTTCAGATGCAAAAGCAGACATACTCATGCCAAAAGATCTCCGTTATTTATGACTTGATTGATAAACGACGTTGCGTCTGGTCACTATTCAAACAATCCACCACGCCACGCTATTCTTCTCTTGATGAGACCGCACCCCTACTTAATCCCCCTTCCAAGTCAGAGCAATCTATTTATGCATCATCCAATGTACAGCCTGAGGACTTCCGTCCAATCAGGTTAATCAACCAGGGAGTCAGTGGGAAGGTTTACTTGGTAGAGGACAAAGTCACCAAGAAGGCCTTTGCGCTTAAGGTCATCCGAAAGCGTTCAGCCAACCTTTCACGAGTTATCGACGAGAAAGACGCGCTTTGCAAAGTTACTGGGATCCCTTGGTTCCTATCACTCGAAGCTAGCTTACATGACGACATCAACTTTTATCTTGTTACGGTACGTCTGCAAGTTACCGCCGGCCGGTGGTCCCTTCCGTTCTGACAGATCTGACCGTCCCAACAGACTCTATACCAAACGGATTTGCGTAATGACCTCCACCTTCGCGGTGGCCACATACCCGTCCCCCTCGCACGCTTTTACATGGCCGAGCTAATTTGTGCTCTGGAAGCTTTGCACGCGCGTGGCATTGTGCATAGGGACGTCAAATCGGCCAACGTCCTCCTCACGAACGAGGGTCATGTCGTCCTCGCAGACTTCGGCATGGCTAAGATTTTCCCCCGACGCCCTCGGTCATCTCCTGACCGCGGTGGTCCTGGCCATTACCGCACAGAAACGGTGGCGACCAGCACCGTCTCGGCGGGTATCAAGGTGCACCAGCCCTATGGGGGCGTCAATGGACCAGACGACGTGACACGCGAAAAGCTGGGAACCATGGCCTACACGGCGCCCGAAGTGCGCTTGGGCCTTCCCTACTCGTACGGAGTCGACTACTGGTCCCTCGGCGTTTTGCTCTACGTCATGCTCACAGGTCGCGTAAGTTCCACTTCCGAGTCCTCCCCCTAGTACTTTGCACACAAACAACCCTGACTGATCTCATGAACCCACCAGTTTCCATTCGGGCCCTTGGGCGAGTATCACTGCAACCGCTTCGAGCCTCTCGAGGTAGACGAGGGCGCGCAAGCATTGTTAGAACAGGTTCGCCCCACTTCGTCTTTGTTGTAGTCGATAATACTCGTGGTTCACACCTGACCTTTCTTTTGACAGATGTTGGACATCAACCCGTCCAAGCGCCCAAGCATCGACGAGCTCAAGGCACACCACTTCTTCTCGTCCATCAACTGGAAGTCCATTGCCGCGCGCGGTCAACCGGCGCCCCTCTCACCCCGCATCCCCCCGCATCCCCCATCGCCCAAAACCTTACGTATCTCTTTCGGCACACCATACAATGCGGTATTTGCTGCGGCCATCGATCCGATGCCACACTTCGCGTTCACCTCATCACGTTTTCAGGATTTGCGTTATGAGCTGACGCGCGCGGTGGTCCCAAGTGCTCCTGCGGAAAGGACATGGTTCGGGGGATGGTTCGGCTGGATGACAAGGCCCGCTGTGAAGGTTGGAATGTGGTGGACCGCTGTCGCTTCTCTATTATGCACGTTGCGTGCGACGGATTAATTTTACTGTATCATGTCTTGGCATGGCACTAATTGTCAACAGACATCACGCACATTTTTTCTAGACATTTACGTACGGAGATATATGGTTTCGGTTGTAAATAGGCATATAAATGGCCCACATACAACATATGGAACGGGAAATCAGCTATCGTAGTATGTACCATACCGACATTCTATTTCTTTATTAATGGATATCTTGTTAAAAACACAGCTGCGTGTGGCACCAGGTTGCCTTAATCATCCGGAGTAGATAGCGAGATCACTGACAATCTCTGCAGGACGTCATGCTCGAGTCCGTCATGAGGTGATCGATTCCGCGTACTTGGTACTACTTCTGCCTCCTCGACCCTTTCGGCTTGTGGTGGGATAGTCGTGCTCTCGGGCTCTGCTGGCCATATATGGATATTTGGTCGTATCCGGGTGAGAAGAGAAACGGCGACGTATAACAAAGCGGCGCTCATGATGAACATCGCCTTGGGGAAGGTCGCGACGGTGGCGCCATAGAGCGCTGCATAGCTCCCAGGCTGTCCATGGACAAACGGCTAATTAGAGGCGGGAATAAGGGAAGCTATAAACGGGTACGCACCCCAATGATATGTGAAATGGCGTTGGAGAGGCCCAAAGCACCAAAAACTAGGCCCATCTCGTTGGACCTGCCCATTGCGCGCAGACTCACAGCACCAAGAGATTGGAGTGCAGGGTGTCCACCACTAGTAAGCGCATTGAGGGCTGTCAAGAATACGAAGAGGGGTTGTGAAGACGTTGGGGAAATCGCAATAAGTGCATTGGCGGATGCGTCCATAAAAAGGGAAATGGCTGCAATGCGCATATCAAAGCGGATCGCCGAGGCGAGGAATTCGGGCGTCGAATTTCTCGACTGGGTATTGCCTTTTGAAGAAAAGTATGCGAGAATAACTGTAACAACATGAGGATAATGAATATATCGCAAACAGAATGGGAACTTACGAGGCAGTACGACGAGAAGGTTAACTGCACGGATTGTCCAAAGAAACGACATATAGTAACCGAGCTTGTGGACATATGTCAGGGTGCGTCAGAACAGAGGGAAGACAACGAACCTGCTCAGTGTTCCAATTGTACACATGTTTGGCGTAAAGGTATTTGAGATTATACGCTTGCTAAATGATGGATGTCAGACTATGCGTCGTACACGTCAATGTGGCTCACATCAGCGAAGACGTAGAGGAACAAAGCAGCACCAGTCAGCGTCAGGTTCCAATCCCGTACTCTGCGTGCCTCAAGCTTTAATGGCATAAATAGAGCAGCGGGGCGCAGAAACTGCGTTGTAATATCACGCATTGCTTTGAAAATGCGACGGACCACTCCTTTGCGTCGTTGGGGTGATTGGTAGTCCACAGATGACGGCACGCGTGATAGCCGACGTGATGGTGGAAGGGACTCGGGAACGATGAACAAAGCAAAGGCTAGGTTTGTCAGTTCGATGACAATGGCGAGTGAAAAGAGGGTGATAGTGTTGGTCCCAGTGACGGAGTGTAGTATGAGCCCATTTAGCTGAAAGTCTCTATCAGTGGGTGATATTGTGAAATTTTCAAAGAGCATGGCATACCCATGGTCCGGAAGCCATTCCAATGTTGAGCATGGCCTGCATCGTCGAGAAGATCTTTGCGCGAGAGCCATCTGGGGTACAATCGGTGATATAACTATAAACGAGGATATGAGGGTCAACGTTGTATTCCCGGAGTCGTGAGGGTCTGGGAGAAGCTTACGCATGAGTGATGCCATTATAGGTTGATTGAGCGCCGAGAATTCCTTCGACAAGTGGTGCAACAATGATGAATGCTTCTCCGTGTTTCCCAAATACCGTGGATGCGTCCGAAACGAGGATATAAACGAAGTCCCTGTAGGCGAGGTTAGTTAACCAGCTATAGAGCCCAAGGCACGGACAGACATGAAGAGAGCGCCAAACATTGAGAGTGCGAGAATCTTCTTGCGCCCAACCATATCACTTAGATGGCTAAGCCAACCTGTTGTCACAGCACTCAGAATACTCTCCGTGGTCTTGACCGCTATATGAGTTTTAGTCTAGACCAAGTATGACCGGTTGGAGAGCTGACATACATGCTTGTATTCGAGCCGCCCGAGCTTGGACCCTAGGGTCTGCGCTACACTCGTCAAATGATCTGACGGGATTGTCTTGAAACTGGACGTGAACGACATCACTCGTATTGACGAGCGTGGATGAATGCAGATAGGGAGTCGGGTCAATGAAAGGAGAAGGGTTAGATGACTGATAAAGTGTTCTGCAAGCGATTTGAGTGTAGACTTCCACACGCGGGGCGAGAGTCATGCCGCGCTAGGTAACCGCCTGAGAATATGCATTGAAACAGTGAAACTACGGCCAGAGCTTACGCATAAGGAAGAAAAAAAGATGACGGGTCCAATCCTAGAGGAAGGCGACTTGGAAGGGCTGGAAGTAGATACAGCGGTTTACCCACCAGAATGGAGTAGCTCTCTTCCAGAGAGATGTACGTGGACGTGGAGCTTGTAAAGATGTGTGGTTGGCATCGAGAAGGGGTTCATATTCCTCGTTCTCTCTAGATAGGGTGGACATATTAAAAAACGCGAGTTATCAGCACTTGGTGATGCTGCGCAGAGAAGGTGTAGGTAAGTTGACGGGGAAACGGGTGTACGTTGGTTATCTGATAAGGATTAAGCGAGACCAATGCGATGCGAGGACCCTATGACCAGGCCAGCACACAACTACATTACGTAATAATTATCCCACGCCTGAAACACGCCGCTTCCTCGTCGCGCTTTGGTTTTCTCGACGCGTCTCAACGGAACGGAACGGCCACAGATGCCTGGTACCCTCAGGGAGACCAAACTTACAGATTTCTTTCCCAGACGACCCTCTCTACTGCTCAGCGATGATCCCCCTCAGACTTCGTCACAACCACCCACCCTTGGATCGCCTCAGTCCTCATGTGGCGACTTGCGCCATCCGCCAGTCGTGGCTAAGCGGAAGCCAGGGAGGCCAAAAGGAAGCGGGAAGAAAGGAAAAAATAATCACGATCAACCCATTCACGTCCTTTCAAAACCATCATCCCTTCCCGGTGGTATTGGATCCCGTAAGCCGTGCCTTCTGACGTCTGGGTCTTCACCTCTTGGACCTAGCACTTCTGGTCCTTCCTCCAAACAACGCTCAAGGAACCCTAAGGGTGAGAAGAAGAGAGCTCTAACCCACCACAAAGAGGCGGATCTATTACGTTCTTCCCTCAAGGTTGACCCGCAATATTCCTCTTCTCTTCAGGCATTGACCCCATCTAAGCGGAGTTTTGATGATACTGATGACACCGCCAGTGTTACCAGTAGCAGGGTCCCACTCAGTCTCAATTATATGCCGCGGCAAATATCATCTCCGAGTTCTTCTAAGGCCCCTGTGTCTCCGTTGACCATAGATGACCTCTCATCTCCATCGAATAAAAGGCGCCGTCTTGTACCACGTTTTCATCAAGCACCAGTTACACCCAAAAAGGCGCGAGGAAGCGAGATCATTCCGACAAGTCAATCCAGCGAAGTTGGATTATACTCACCCATTCGTACCGATCCCATTTCCCGACGTAGGAATGATGTACAGGAGAGTGTCGAAAATTGGAGGCATGGCCAGAGCGCTTATAGATGCGAGATCATATCCCCGTTACGATTTTCTCCTGG